>R06__coassemble_40_pt1 | contig 53620 bp, 41 predicted proteins | sample R06__metabat2_high_PE_023 | metagenome-assembled genome bin R06 | reverse complement strand
TTATTGTCTAATTTATTGAGAAATAAATATTTGTGATATTTTTAAGGACTGACTAATTATCATGCTTGTGGTATGTGTGGCGGTCATATTCTTCACACTCTTCTATTGGCAAAATTTTCAAATAATCATCCAAAACCATGTCATTGCTCTCCCTTTAAAAAATTATGCACTTGATATCTAATTGTTTGAACTTAAGCTTGCAAGTCCTGCTGTGAACTATTGCGGATGTTATGGCAAATCACTATAATTCAAACATATAAAACAGCTATCTGCAGCTGTTTTTTTTGTGCTACACAATTAGTCTCGATGCAAAATTAGGTGTAAAACATGTAAACATAAATCCCCAAAAATTAGGATAATGAGTTCAATTATATCATCATATATTGGTGGTTATGGAGTTCAGAAAAAAATGGAGTAGTTCCTTCAAAAAAAAAATAGGCAGGTCTTAAACCTGCCTATTTGCTTTTTGTTAATATTCTTGACTTTTTTTGCATGCCAGTCTTTCTGTAACGATAGCTTTTCTCGTGGCTATGGAGTTAGCAACAGTGAAAGTAGTATCAGCTTTGAATAAAAATGAGAATGTCCTAATTTCATTCATTGATTCCTTTGCCAAGCTCGTAGGCTTGTTGCATGTATTCCGAATCTTTCACTGCACCTGCTATGCTCATGCTAGTCGCTTTAACGTAACCTCGTTCAGTTGCCGATGGCAGACACATAACAAAACCCCTGAATCCGTTGAGACACCATTCGGCTGTGTTTTCTGATGGGTCGGCACATGCTGTTATGTAATAAAATTCTTTACCTCCCATTCTCTCGTCTCCAAATGCAAGATATGTGGCATCAATGAATGTTTTCATTCTGTCGTCAACATTCATGTAATATGTTGGCGAGGCCATACATACAACCTCCGCATTCAGAAACTTTTCAACCAGTTTCCAGGTGTCGCTTGTGTGTGGGTCTTTTTGTGGACTGTTTGCTCCTTCTTCCGACAAAAACTCCAGTTTGTAGTCTGCCAGGAATATTTTTTCAACATTTCCTCCCGCTTCTTGTGCTCCTTTGGCAAATTCGTCGCAAAGCAGGTCTGTGTTTCCTCCTTTTCTTGGTGATGAACTTATCACAAGCACTTTTTTACCCTCTTTTTTGTTTACAGTGTTTTTGCTGTAAGCTATTCCGCTAAGTTTTGCCAGCGAAGCCGTTTCTTCTGCTGCAGCCGGTTCCTCGTTTTGGGCTGGCTTATTATTGTTGTTGCATCCCGACAACATTAAGCAAACGGCAGCTGCCGCTGTAAATATCTTTTTCATTTTGTTTGTTATTTTTTTCTCTTGAGCAAAGATACTTCTTTACAATTTATATAGTTCAAGAATTGTGGAATTCTTTTATTTGAGTTATAGATGTTTAAAAAGTGGACAAACCATGAAATGAAGCGTATTGTTTGTGAATTTCATGTCTTGTATGTCAGCATTTCCTGTATTGACCGCCAGGTCTTTGTTTGCAGCTGTAATTTTGAACCGTCAAAACAAACTAATGATTTACAAACTTTAATTTCAAAATTTATGAAAACAGCATTTTTTACTCTCGCTTCTTTGTTTTTTGGTTCTTTCGCTGCAAATGCAATCGTCCCAGACAACACTGACAATATGAACCGAAATTCAAATTCTTGTCTTTCCATTGATATGCGCGATGACCCTGGATGTTATTCTGTAATTGATGTCACCTTCCAAAACGGAAGATTGATTTTTCCTGCCGAGTCTGATGTCAGAATTCTTAATTCTAATGGCTCCACTGTTTTCTATTCTGCAAGTTTGAAACTTTTGGATTGTTCCGGTTTCGCCCAGGGTGATTATTATGTCTCAGTTAATGGTCTCGACTATTTTAAAATCTCTATTTGATAATTTGATTGCTGATATTTCCATGTCTGCTTAAGACGGACTAAAATCACTCAAATGATTCTTTTTGGGATAGTTCGGCCAAAATTGTTCACGCCCTGTAACATCACAATTGTTGACGTTGCAGGGCGTGAACGATATATTCAGAAATTTTGATTTGTCTTTCTCTTATTTTGTTTCAAAATTTTCCTGTGGCAGAACATTTCAGTTCGCACAGAATACTGCTTTTCTTCTATTTTCTTATCGTATGCCATGACATTCTATGAAAATTTCCTGGTCTTGGTCTTTTGTTGTGTTTTGTGCAATTCTACAATTCCTAATGTACCCCACAAAATGCGATGCGCTTTGGCCTATGTTGCAAAAAAAAATTCAGGCTGTTTATTTATATGCCGACTTTTTTATTGATATTTGTGCGTCTAACCATGAAAACAATTTTTTTTATTATGATTCAATTAAAAAACAGATGGGTACTGATTACTGGTGCCAGCAGGGGAATTGGTCGTTTGTGTGCAATGTATATGGCCAAAATGGGGTGCAATCTTATTTTGCATAGCAGGAGTGTCGCTCATACCGAGTCTTTGGTTAAGCAGGTCGAGGATTTGGGTGTGAAGGCCTACGCTGTGCAAGCCGACCTGGCCGACCCATCTTCTGTGGCTCAGATGCTGCAAACTGTCGATGATATGGGTGTTGATGTGGATGTCGTGTTGAATAATGCGGGTTTGCAGGTCACTTATCGTAACAACTATTTTGAGACCCCTTCCGTGGACTTCGACACAAGTTTCAGAATAAACACGGTGGCTCCTATGATGATTTGTTATCATTTCTTGCCTAAAATGAAGGCTCGTGGGTTCGGACGTATTGTCAACACCAGCAGTGGCATAAATCTAGAACCTCAGCAGGCTCCTTACTCTGCAAGCAAGGCTGCTCTGGATAAGGTGACACGCGATTTGGGCTCAACTATCGACGGCACTGATGTCTGCATTAGTCTTGCCGACCCAGGGTGGTGCAGAACTGATTTGGGTGGACCTTCTGCTCCTAATTCTCCTGAGAGTGCTTTGCCAGGTGTGCTGATTGGAGCTTTTATTGATGACTTGAAATCTGGCAGATGGTTTTCGGCTCAGGATTTTTCGGGAATGGATATGAAGAGTGCTGTTGAAAAGGCGCAATCTTCTGTTCCCTCCCCTTATTTGGCACAATAATTGCTGCAACTTGTTTGCATTGGTGTTTTATTAAGGTAATGTCAACATTTTAAACAACTCATGATTTTTTCTCTCAAATCTTTGGCAATCCGCATTGCCGGACTGCTGGCTTTTTTATGTGTTTCTCTTGACTCTTTTGCCGACTATCCGTCGGGCTCTCCTGTTGCCATAAACGGAAAACTGAAAGTTGTTGGAACTCAGATGGTTAACGAATGCGGATATCCGGTGCAACTCAGGGGAATGAGCACACATGGCCCTCAGTGGTTTGGCAACTGCATTTGCAATGAGGCTCTACAGACGCTGGTCGACGACTGGCATATCACTCTTTTCCGCATAGCTATGTATGTGCAGGAGAATGGCTATGTCGACAACAAGGAATATTGGCGCGGTTTTATTGATGACCTTGTCGATCAGTGCGGCTCGCTTGGCATCTATTGCCTTATTGACTGGCATGTGCTTAATCCTGGAAATCCAAATGCAAATATTGATGATTCAAAGGAGTTCTGGCAGTATATGTCAAATAAGCACGGACAGAAAAAACATGTCTTGTATGAAATCTGCAACGAACCAAATGGCACCGACTGGAGCACTGTTAAGTCATACGCCGAACAGATTGTGCCTATCATCAGAAACAATAATGACGAAACTATTATTATCATTGGCACTCCAACTTGGAGCCAGGATGTGGATGTGGCGTCAAATGATAAGGTCTCTGGATCCAATCTGATGTATACTCTGCATTTTTATGCAGGATCGCACGGACAGGAACTTAGGTCAAAGGCCGAAACCGCTATTAGCAATGGTTGTGCTATTTTTGTTACCGAATTCGGCACAAGCTCGGCAAGCGGCGATGGTGGCTACAGTCCCGACGCTACAAGAACATGGATAAGCTGGATGAACGAGAAAAATATAAGTTGGGCCAACTGGAGTTTCTCTGACAAGGGCGAGGTTTCTGCTGCTCTGGCTTCAGGAGCATGTAGCGGCAAAAACTGGAATAATACAACAGAATCGGGCGCTTTGATTAAATCGCTGATTTCTGAAAATGCTTTCGCTTATACCAATTGCGATGGGGCTAATTCAGACTCTGGCAACGATTCTAATTCAGACTCTGGCAATTCGGATAACAATAACAACAACAGCGATAATTCTGGTGACTCTGGCAATTCTGGTAATGATAGTAATGATAGCGGCAATTCAAATGATGATTCTCAGAACAACGATCAGAATGTCACAGAACCTGTCGTCTATCCAGAGATTGTTTCTAACATAAACAGCGGCAATGTGTACCGACTCGTAAATAAGGCTTCTGGCAAATTCATGTCTGTCAACTCCGCCGACCAAGTCGAACAGACATCCTCGGCCGATGATAATAAGCAGCAGTTCAGAATTGTCTCTGCTGGCGACGGATATTATTTCTTAGTCAATCGAGACTCTAAACTTGTGTTGACTAATAAGTATAATCCAAACGATGGGGCAGTGGTCTACCAGGAGGAGGAAAGCCAATATGACAATCCTTCGCAGAAATGGAAGATAACTCTTGTCGATGGATCATGGTTCAGAATCGAGAATAAGGCTGTGTCTGGCGGCAGTTCTTGCATCGAGGTCCATGAAAATTTGAATGCCGACGGCTCGGCTGTCTTGCAGTACACTTGGAGCAATTCTGACAATCAGTTGTGGGGATTTGAATATATGGATGCGGCTAGTGGCTTGCAAGATGCAGTCTCCGATGCTTTGACTCTTGTTCCTTCTGTCACCGACGATGTGTTCTTGTTGACCGGAAGTTTGGACTACAACAGGGTATCAGTTCTGTCTGCCAGTGGGGTGGTGCTCAAAAATTATATGAAGCAGCAGCTTTATGATGTTTCAGATTTGGCATCGGGCATCTATGTCGTAGTTGTTTATTCTGCCGACGAATCTGTTCGTATTTTCAGATTGATTAGAAGATAATCATAATTGTATAGGCGGCCTCTATAAATTGTTTTGAATGATTTTTGAATTTATCCGGAGTAGATTGCTGCGCTGAAGAAGGGAGCAGTGCGGGCACTGTGACCGACTGACAAACAGCAAGATGCCAGGATAAAACAAAAAGCATCAAAAAGTTAAACAATGAGTTTATCTGTACAGACTTGTAAAAAACGCGAATTTATAGAGGTTGCCTATACTAAAAAATCAGCCCCTGCATTCAAATAAATGCAGGGGCTGATTTTTAGTGTATTCCGTTTAGAAGTGCCTATGTTTGGATTATTTGAAACCCACGTGTCTCACTTCTTCTGTTTTTCTGTGCTCAATGGCGTCGCGCATCTCCTCATATCCTTTCAGTGTGTCGGCGCTGACCGATGGTTTTTTCGATTTGATTATTTCCTCAAGCATAGACTGACTTATTTCGCTGTCATTTTCCGAGGCTCTTAATGCGGCGTCGTTCACCACGAATGCAATGTCGTTGACAACGAAGTTGTTGCTTAAATCAGCAAGTTTTGTGTAGTCAATGTCATCAGATAATGGTCTGCCTGCCAGCTGGTTCTTGAAGAGGGATTCTCTTGATTCCAGGTCTGGCATTGGTATATATATCTTTTGCTCTATTCTGTCTTGTTTTGTGATTGCCGCATCAGTGAGGTCCGGACGGCTGGTTATTCCAACAACGAATATCCCTCGCTCAATGCAGCCTTCAACCAGTTGCAGCAGTTCATTGCTAGCTTCAATCGCAATGTCAGACAGCACCTCCTTTGCAGGCACCAGCTGCTCCAACTCGTCAAGGCAAATCACTATAGGTGCTGCCTTCTCAGCTTCGGCAAAAAGCTGGCTGATAACGTTGTGAGCGTCCTGCACGTATATTCTCAGCACATCAGTTGCTCTTACATACATGTACTTGTATTTTGCCTCTTCGGCCAGTTTCTGTGCCCATATTGTTTTTCCGCAGCCCGGAGGTCCGTATAGCATAACTCCATTTGGCAGCTTCAGTTTATATTTCTCTGCTTTTGCTGGGTCCTTAAGCAGATTTATTATCTTGCGTGTGATTACCGACTTCACATCTTCCATGCCGGCTATGTCAGCAAAACCGTTTCCAACTTCCTGCTTTTCGTCCATGCAAGCTGCCACAGCTGCTCCGTCAACATCATCCTCTTCCGTTTCTTCTTCGGCGGCATCTGCGTCTTCTTCTTTGTCTGCGTTGCTCTCGACCAGACCGTCTTCTAGTGCGCTGATGAATTCATCGGCACTCTGAAAGCGTTGGTCAACATCGTTTGCTATGGCTTTTTTGATGATGTTGAATAGTGATTCGTCCATTCCATCTATTTGGATTGGAGGCATTTGCAACTCTTGCTCTCTGGCCTGTCTCAGGGCCGAAAGCTTAAATGTGTCGTCAAATAGCGACAGGTTGAAGTAATATGGCAGCTGATTGAATATAAGCTGATACAATAACACTCCAACTGAGTATAGGTCGGTCTGGACACTGAACACACCATTGAATCTCTCGGGAGCCATGTAAAAAACATTCACGTCTTTCAGGTTCGGACGTGCAATGCCTTGCGACAGGAATCTCGAATTTCCAAAATCAATCAGTTTAACCTCACCTTGCTCGTTTAGCAGTATGTTCTGCAGTCTGACTTCGTTGTGAATTATCGGTATCTGGCGTTCGTGAAGATATTTCAGCGCGTCCAGCACCTCAAGGGCTATTTCTTTTGCTGTGTCAACTGGCACTTTCAGCTCGCTTGCAAATTCGTTCAGGGTTTTACCTTTTTCAAATTCGTTCACCAGGTATACGTATTTCTGGCCGCCAATTATTATCTCGCCTTCTGTTATGTGACTGCAGAGGTTAGGATGGTCCAGACCTCTGACTATGTTTATCTCAATGTCATTCCCGTTTTCATCCAGTTGATACCACTGCAGCTTTGCCAAGCAGACAAGTTTCAGGAAACATGATTTCCCGTTCTTGTCTTTTACCTCATACGACTCGGCATATACTCCTTTTTTTATTAGACTCTCCACCTTGAATTCGCCTATGGATTGTCCTTTCTCGAATATGCTCATAATATGTTGTCTTTTTCTGGTTTGTGTATGTCCTCTCATGTCGAGGCTAAACAAATATAAGAAATTAAGTTTTCTTTCACAACTATAAGTGGATTATTTGGCTACATATATGAACTAAAAAAAATAGAGCAGACAAATCTCTGCTCGTGGTTTGTCTGCTCATCATTGTATTGGACCGTTGATTTATGGCTATGCGCTATTTCTTTTTTATCATTATTATCTGATTCTTTGTCTGTTTGTTTGTTTCTACCGTAAGTGTATATATTCCGTCTTCAATGTCGGATACGTTTATTACTTTTGATGTGCCAGTCTTTAATGTTTTTCCTGTCGAATCTATTATTTTCGTCATCTTTATTTCTTCGTCTGTCTGTATGGTCATAACATCAGTAATTGGGTTTGGAAAAACTATTATTCCTTTTGAGCTCGGTGTCGATTCAACGCTTGTTTCAACGCATTCTTTGCATTTGAATATTATCTTGTCAATGTTTACGTATGAGCCGTCTATGCTGAGTCTTACAACCTGCTCGCCTTTGGTCAGCTTTGTTTTCAAGTCGCTGCTTATTGCCGAATATGTATCCCAGTCACCTCCGTTTGGAACAGTTATTTTGTCTGTTATTGCGGTTTCGGTGTTGTCTTTTATTATGCTCAGATGAAAGGCTGAGTTGTCTGAACCAGAGGCAGCATATGCTTCTATTTCATAAAGTCCGTCTTCTTCAACATCTACAGTGTATTCTGTCCATTCACCCGAAGCGGTGTATCCTAGTGCGTAGTTTCCGTTTCCTTCAACAATGTCAACTCCGGTGTCTTCTCTGTATTTTCCTCCCTCGTTTTCGTTGTCTGTGTCATGATATGCATCTCCTTCACATCCAAGGTCAAAATCTTCGGCTTCAAGTGTTCCTGGTATGAGCATTTTGCTTGTACCGTAATGGATTCGCTGGTCGCAAACTGTCAGTGTAACGCTTTTTTCTGCAGTGTTCCCGTTGCTGTCATATGCTATTATTTTTATTGTGACATCGCCCGACTCATCTGGAGTATATGTCCATGTGTATGGCTGAATGTATTTGTTGACTAGCAGATTGTCATTTGCATACATTGAAATATGGTCAACAGTTCCCTCAGTAGCAGTGGCTTCGGCTGTTATCGTGATTTCGTCTCCGACATTGGCGGTGGTTTTTGATAGACTCAGAGTTGCTGTTATTCCGTCTGCTGCGCATATCGGACTCTTTGCATTTTTGGCTGCATCAGTGGCCATATATTCCCTGAGCCATGTCAGTGCTGGTCTTTCTGTTCCGTCTTTTATCAGTCCTGAGTTGCCGTCGGTTGTCCATGTCTTGCCGTATATCCATCCCCATAGTGTGACTCCGGCAACATAGTCGGCCTCCCACATAACAGGGAATTGCTCTTTATATCGTGTCAGTTGCTCTGCGTCGTCGCTTTTGGCAATATCATATTCGGTTATGTATATAGGCAGACCTGTCTTGTCGTGGATTTCCTCCAGTGCGGTCTTGAATTGTGTGCCGCTCATGTCGTTGAGGTCGTGCGACTGGCAACCGGCTGCGTCAATTGGAGCTCCGGCTGCAACTATTTTCTGCAGCAGGTCAATGAATTCTGTTTTTTGCCACTGGAATGTGTTGTAGTCGTTGTATATCAGCACGGCATTTGGCCATCTTTCACGGGCCATTTTGAATGCTTTCACAATCCAGTCATAGCCAGAGGTACCGTCTCCGCCCAGAGCATCCTTGTAAGGGGCTGGTGCGTGTCCTGAAATTGCTTCGTTCACAACGTCTATGTATTCCAGGTCAGGATATCTTTCTTTAACTGCATCAAACCATTCCACAATTTCCTCATATTGTTCCGATTGCGACAGATTGTCCATCCATGTTGGATATTGGCTGCCCCACACAAGAACATGAAATTTGAACTTTATGCCGTGTTCTTTAGCGTAATTGTATGTCCTGTCACATTCTGTCCAGTTCATAACATCGCGTGTGCTTTCTATTGAACCCCATTTTGAGCCGTTTTCTGGTGTTATCTGGTTCCACAGGTCGGTATATGTTGTGCTTATGCCTTGCGGATCGGCATATTCAACCCAGTTGTAGGATGTTGTTATGTTCCCTAGAAATTTGCATTGGTTGTCTTTAGCAAGTTGTGCGTTGGCTGCTTGACTTATTGTCATAGCGCTAACAATTAGTGGTATAAGTTTTTTCATTGGCGTTATAATTAGTTCTTTGCTGCAAATGTATTGGCAAAGACCGCAATCTTGTTAGCACTATTTTAACATCTGCATTGTTTGCAGTGCGTAATTTTTCGTCAATCTTCAGTTTTGCACTTTTATTTCAGTGATATAAATTTTCTTTCATTATAGGTGTTGCTTGACGCTCTGTACTTTTGCTTAATCTATTTATAATTATATAAATAATATGAATTCTATAATATGTTCAGTGCAATGATAGCACATGCGTCTGCATCTGCCAGGGCGTGGTGATGATTGCTCATCACATATCCACACTTCTCGGCAACAATGTCGAGGTTGTGTTTCTCTTTGGGCCATATTTTCTTTGCCTGTTTCAGTGTGCAGTGAAATGTATAGTTGGGGTATTCCATACCGTAAAGGTTAAACACTTCCTTAAGGCAGTTTTCGTCGAACGACTTGTTGTGAGCAACCAGTGGCAGCCCTTTAATCAGTGGCTCTATTTTCCTCCAAACATCAGGAAATATTTCTGCACTGTCTGTATCTTTTCTTGTCAATCCGTTGACTTCGGTGCATACGTGGCTGTAGTAGTTTGGTTCTGGTTTTATCAGCGAGTAAAATTCGTCTGTTCTAATCCCGTTTCTATACACAACAACTCCAACACTGCACACGCTTGTTTTATTGAAGTTTGCTGTTTCAAAATCAATTGCCGCAAAGTCTTTCATAATTCTTTTTTTACTATTATGTATATTCTCCCTCCATTTCCGCAAAACAAGCAGCCACATCCAAGTCCGGATGTGGCTGCTTGCTATATCTGTTTTTTATGCCTTAGTTGTTTAGCTTTAGGCAAACTTTTCTGACTGCCTTTTCCAATTCGTCTTTTGGAAGTGCACCGCGCTGGCTCTGTGGGTCACCCTGCATAGGCACGAAGATCAGCAATGGAATGCTCGATGCTCCAAACATTCTAGCAAGGTCTTTCTCTTTGTCAACGTCTATTTTGTATACATACAACTGTCCGTCATACTGGCTTGCTATATCCTCAAGATATGGTGATATCATCTTGCATGGTCCACACCATGTTGCATAAAAATCAATCACGCAAGGCTTGTCGCCAATATACTTCCATGTGTTCTCTTTTGTGTTGCACACGTAGCTGTCAAACTGCTCCTTGGTCAAGTGTGTTATCTTGCCGTTTCGAGGGTCTGCTGTTTTTGCTGTTGATGTTGTCTTTGTTGTCTTTGCGGCTGTTGCTGCCGACGACGATATTGCTGTGCCAATAATCATGGCAGCAGCCAAAAACATTTTAATTATCTGTTTCATATCCTTTGTTATTCGAGTTTGTAACCATCTTTGGTTTTAGCAGCGCAAATATAGTGCCAAAAATAAATTTACGGATTTTTTTAGTATCTGTAGAAGTCTGCTTTGTATGGACCTTCAACTTTAACTCCTATATAGTCAGCCTGTTCTTTGCTCAGCTTGGTCAGTTTGACGCCCAGTTTCCCGAGGTGCAGTCTGGCAACCTCCTCGTCAAGATGCTTTGGCAGTCTATACACGCCTACTTCATATTTATTGTTGAACAGCTCGATTTGAGCTAGTGTCTGGTTTGTGAACGAGTTGCTCATCACAAACGATGGGTGACCTGTTGCGCAACCAAGATTTACAAGTCTGCCGCCAGCCAGCAATATCACTGAGTGATTATCTTCTGGGAAGTAGTACTGGTCAACCTGTGGCTTGATGTTGCGATGTTTGATTCCTGGATATGAAACTAGCTTGTCCACCTGAATCTCTTTGTCAAAGTGGCCAATGTTGCACACGATTGCTCTGTCTTTCATTTTCTTCATGTGCTCTATTGTTATGATGTCGATGTTTCCTGTTGTGGTGACGTATATGTCTCCATCGGCAAGTGCATCTTCCACTGTCACAACCTCATATCCTTCCATGGCAGCCTGCAGGGCGCATATTGGGTCTATTTCTGTAACCAGAACTCTTGCTCCGTATGAACGCATGCTCTGAGCGCAGCCTTTTCCTACATCTCCGTAGCCGCACACAACAACAACTTTTCCGGCAACCATTATGTCTGTTGCTCGCTTGATACCGTCGGCCAGACTTTCTCTGCAGCCATACAGGTTGTCAAATTTTGATTTTGTCACAGAATCGTTGACATTGAATGCAGGGAACAGAAGTGTCCCTTTTTCTTCCATCTGATATAGTCTGTGAACTCCGGTTGTGGTTTCCTCGCTCACTCCTTTCACGCCTTTGGCCATCTTTGTCCAGTAGTCTTTTCCTTTGACTTTTTGCACCTCTTTCAAGATGGCTTTCAGCTCAGCTTCGTCCTCGCTGCCGCTTGGTGTGTCAAGTATCGATGGGTCTTTCTCGGCTTCTGCACCAAGATGTATCATCAGGGTCGCATCGCCACCGTCGTCAACAATCATGTTTGGTCCTTCGTTGCCGAAGTTCAGTGCCTGAAGTGTGCACCACCAGTAGTCTTTCAGTGTCTCTCCCTTCCATGCATACACTGGTATACCAAGGTCTGCAATTGCTGCAGCTGCGTGGTCTTGTGTTGAGTATATGTTGCAGCTTGCCCATCTGACTTCTGCTCCAAGCTTGGCCAGTGTCTTGATCAGCATTGCTGTCTGTATTGTCATGTGCAGACTTCCTGATACTCTTGCTCCTTTTAGTGGTTTCAAATCACCGTATTTTTCCTGCAATGCCATCAGTCCTGGCATTTCGCTTTCGCTCAAGTCTATTTCTTTATGCCCGAACTCGGCTTCTTTTATGTCGGCCACTTTATATGGCAGAGTCGAAAACAATTCTTCGCTCATCCTTTTATTTTCTTAAATTTGTTTATATCCTTGCAAATATACTAAATAACTTTCACTTGTTTGCCATATTCCGTCAGAACTGGAAGTATATAAAACTCTGAAGGTCTGCTGTTGCAAACTGGTATACAACGAATATTATTACAGCCGAAACTGCTGCCATAAGTGGCAACGGCATCAATGCAAAACTCAGTCGGTATCTGCGTTTTATGTCCACCGACAGCCAGTGCACAACCATTCCTATCACTATCAGGCAGAACACATATCTGTATCCTATTATCATGTCAGGAATCAGTTGCACGTTCCATGCGTTGACCAGCTGGTTTATCATTGTTTTGGCTGTTTGCCATGCCGTCTGGTTGGCCAACGCAGGGTCCAGGTTTGAGCCCGACCTGAAAAACAGTCTCGTGAAGGTTATGAATATGAATGTTTGTGTTATAGCCCAGACGTTCTCGGTCTTTTCCCACTTTTGTGTTCCGCCAAACAGGTTATAGCTCATTCTGATGAATGTCCCTAAAAACAGGAATCCGCTCCACACAAGTCCTAGCGTGAATATCGCATAACCGTATCTGAGGTGCATAAATCCCAATAGCACAGTTAGTGCAAGCAGCAGGGCTCCTCGTTCATACACATCTCTGTTTTTCCAGAATTTGAACACCACCATGCCTATGCCGTTCAGTCCGCCCCAGATCATGAAGTTCCAGCTTGCTCCGTGCCATAATCCGCCAAGCAGCATTGTGTTCATCGAGTTTATGTTTGTGGTTATTTTCTTTCTCCTTTCGGGAACAAAATAGGCCACAGCTGCAATTATCGCTGCAAGTGTCAGCACTATGACTGCAATCCATATGCTGCCGCTCAATATTGTGCCTATCAGGGCTATCGTAGCAATGCAGCAGTATGTTCCGAATGAGGCTTCTCTGTTTCCGCCTAGCGGTATGTAAAGGTAGTCCTGAAGCCATCTCGATAGCGAAATGTGCCATCTCTTCCAAAAGTTTCCTGGATTTGGCGCTTTATATGGCGAGTTGAAGTTCAGGGGCAGCTCAAATCCCATCAGCATTGCTACTCCTGTGGCAATGTCTGTGTAGCCCGAAAAATCGGCGTATACCTGTAGCGAATAACCGAACAACGCTATCAGCGTTTCAAAGCCGCTGTACATGTCGGGATTCGTAAACACTCGGTCTATAAAATTGACTGCTATGTAGTCGCTGAGGATTATTTTTTTTGTCAGTCCGTTGAGTATCCAGAATATGGCCAGACCGAATTGTCTCTTCCCCAGAAAATATGGCTTGTATATTTGTGGTATAAAGGTGCTGGCTCTTACTATCGGACCGGCGACAAGCTGCGGAAAGAAGCTCACAAAGAATCCGAAATCCAGTATGTTTGTCAGCGGCTCTATCTTCTTTCTGTATATATCCATCAGGTAGCTGATGCTCTGGAATATGAAGAAACTAATACCCACAGGCAGCAGTATATTGTCCACGTCGAACATATTGCTGCCTGCCACCTGGTTGCCTAACCATGCAAACGCATCCCACACTTTCAGTCTCAGTCCGAACAGATTGTTCAGCATGTCTGTTATGAAGTATGCATATTTGAAGTAGCACAGCGTGCCAAGGTTTGTTATAAGTCCCAGTATAAGCCATGCGCGTTTGCTGGATTCTTTTTCTGATTTATGAATCCTTGCTCCTATATAATAGCATGATACGGTAGTAAATGCCAGTATCAGCAGAAACAATCCGCTGCTTTTGTAGTAGAAGAAGTAGCTGACGGCACACAACATCGCGTTCCTCATCGCAATTTTGCGGTGCGTAAGTGCCAGCAGTGCCAGCACTACAAGCAAAAACAACCAGAAATAAAGCTCGGTGAACAGCAGCGGCTTTTCTGGGTCATATCCGAATATATTTCTTGCTATTTCAATCATTTCCTGATGGTGTTGTCAACACTTGTGTGCTGTCTTGTAGTGTTGTCTGTTTTTGACCTAGTTCTGCCTGCTGGTTTTCTTTGTAATGGTCATAGTGTTTCATAAATGATTCCATAAACACTTTGGCTATTCTTTCGGCTCCTCTGTTGCTGAGGTGGGTGTAGTCGCTTATCGCTAGTTGCGGTCTTTGCGACACCCAGTCCAGCATTGAGTTATATCCGCCCATGACTTCATACATATCCCAGAACGCAATGCCGTTTTCAAGTGCGGTCTTTTTCATCGCCTCTTTATTCTCGGGCAGCAGCGGACGGGTCTTCCTGACTCCGTCTACTGTCTGGCTCATGTCTGCCGGGCCTATGAGTATTATCGGAACTCCAGGACATGCGTCTTTGATCCATGCTATTTGCATTTTCAGCAGTTGCTGGTATGCGTCTATATCTTTTTCAACTTTTATCATTGGCATGGCATTGCCTCCAAACTCAAGGATTATCAGCCGGGTGTTCAGTTGTGAATGCATATACTTGAACAGACTCTTCTCCATTCTTGTGAAGAATGTTCCCCTGCTTCCTCTCATCGGAACGTTGTCTACTGCAACTCCGCTTTGTCCGTCAAGTGCCACTCCATATAGTTCGCCTTTTCCCTCAAAGCGCAGTGTGATTTTCTTTATGTCGTTTGTCAGCTTCCATGTTATAACACTCGCTCCTTCGTTTGCTTTGTCTATTGTTTTCGTGTCTTTTGTTGATTCAAGGTCACCCTGAAGCATTGTAGCGGCGAAGTTGTCGCCTGTGTTGCCAACAAATAGTCTTATGTTGCTGAATCCGTTGTGGCGCTGAAGTTTTGTGCGTATGCTTATTTCTTCTTTCCCTTCAAATGTCGCAAATTGTGCCAGCGCACCATACCTCTTGTTGTCGGTTCCGGTTTTCACAAACATGGTTCCGTCTATCATGTATCTTGTCAGTCCGTCCGTCTTGGTCTGTCTGACTGTATATGATGTTATTGGCTGCACAATCGGAAGCATGCCAGGACCGTTGCCTCCGAACTTGTCTTGAAGACTTTTTCTTATGTAGCTGCTTATTCTGTCGGCCTCTATTTGCGAGTCGCCGTAGTGCATAATGTGTATTATTTCATTTTTTGCGGTGCAGCTGTCAAGCTCGGCAAACAGCCCGTCAAGATAATGCAGATTTCCATCTGGCATATATATCTGGGCGGGATTTTCTCCTAGCTTTTCTCTGAAACTGTCGTCTCTTATTTTTATTCTTTTTTCTTTTTCTGCTTCTTTCTGTATTCTTTCCTGCTCAAGTTTTCTATCTTCTTCTGTCTTCGCGTTTTCCTCGGCTGTAAGTTCTTCCTCAATAGCCTGCATTCGCTGCAACGCATCTTTCTTTGTCTCTTTTTTCTCAATCGAAAACAGATCGCTGAGTTTTGGCAGACGGTAGGTGTGTTCTCCAACTTGCACTCCATCTTCAGGCATGACTAGCGATACCGCTGCCAGAATCGCCATCACAGATATGATGAATGCCATTGTCTGCCAAACTTTCATTTTTTTGCCCTTGCCTTTTCGTTTATTTGTTTGTTTCTTTCTTGCCTTCTTGAGTTTAAGGCAATTTTATTTCGTGATATTCCAGAATATTGCCGTTGCTATGGATCCAATCATCAAAACTGCTCCTACAACCTGGTTCAGCCTGTACATTCTTCTGATGTTGAATACCTCCTTGAACAGACTAACTATGTTTACCAGTGCCAACCACCATATGCTGGATCCTATCAGTATGAAGAATATTCCGGCCAGCCCCAGCAAAAGGCTTGTATTGTCTGGCAGATAGTCAAATTTTGCAAACAGTGCCAAAAACAAGAGCACCACGAGCGGATTTGTTATTGTCAAACCAAACGATGACATCAAATCACTGATGTAGCTTTGTTTCACATCTTGCTTCTTCATTTTCTGTAGCTTGATTGTAGGATTATACATCAATGTGTATAGGCCATAAGCAAATATTACGGCACATGCTATCATTCTGAGTATCAGTTTGTGCTCATCTATGAAATCTATCACAAATGACAGACTGAACACAGCCATTACAGCATATATCAAGTCTGATAGTGTTGCTCCTACGGCTGTGGCAAAGCCGTGTGCCCTTCCTTTGTATATGGTTCTTTGCATACACATTAAGCCTACCGGACCAACGGGAGCCGATACAATGACTCCTATCAGCATTCCTTTCAGTATTAGTGATTGCAGCAGCATTTTATATTCTTCTTATTTGGAATGATACGTTTTGCCACGTTTTGCAGCAAACTCAATGCCAAATCTGAGCTCATACAGCTTGACATCTAACCCAAAACCAACAAAAATAGCGTTTTTTTGCTCTTTATCAGCCTGTATTCGCGTATAGTTTTTAACAATTTCAAATGCCACTTTTTTATTTCAACCATTCGGCAATCTTTTCGGCACAGTGCTCGCCATCAATAGCACTGCTTGTTATTCCGCCTGCATATCCTGCTCCCTCTCCACATGGATAAAGACCTGAAACACGTATGTGCTGAAGTGATTCTGCATCTCGTGGTATTCTCACTGGCGATGATGTCCTGCTCTCAACTCCTATTATGATAGCGTCATTTGTGAGAAATCCGTGCATTTTCTTGTCAAACTCTTTTAATCCGCCTTTCAGTCTGTTGCCTATGTGTTCTGGCAGCCACATGTGCATTGGCGACGGTATTATTCCTGGTATGTATGACGTCTTTGGCAAATCGTTTGTGTATTTGTTCTTTACAAAGTCTGCTACTCTCTGGGCTGGGGCTATTGCCATTCCGCCGCCGTTCTCAAATGATGTTCTCTCATATCTCTGCTGAAATCTAAGACCGGCAAGCGCCCCATGCCCCTCATAGCCTTTCAGGTCTTCAGGACGTATTTCTACCACAAGTGCCGAGTTCGAAAATGGTGAGTTTCTTCGGCTTGGCGACATTCCGTTCACAACTGTTTCTTTCTCGGCTGTCGAGGCTGGAACAATAAAACCTCCCGGACACATGCAGAACGAATACACGCCTCTGTCCATCACTTGTGTTGCCAGACTGTAACTTGCTGCCGGCAGATATGTCCTGTCTGTTGTCTTGTATTGAATCTTGTCTATTAGCGACTGCTGGTGTTCTATTCTGACTCCCATTGCAAATCCCTTGCACTCCAATTCGACTCCTTGGCTGTCGAGCATTTCATACACATCTCTTGCCGAGTGACCGGTTGCCAAAATAACGGCTTTGCTCTTGTATTTCTCTCCGTCGGCAGTCTCAACTCCCTCTACCTCAGAGCCGTTCATAAGCAGTCTGCTCACTCTCTTTCCAAAGTGAACTTCACCCCCATATTGTTTTATTCGCTCGCGCATGTTTTTAATTATGCCTGGCAGTTTGTCTGTGCCTATGTGAGGATGGGCTTCAAAAAGAATTTCATCTGCAGCTCCTGCTTCATGAAATCTAAGCAATATGTTTTTAACATTGCACTTCTTTTTCAGTCTGCTGAAGAGTTTGCCGTCCGAGAATGTGCCGGCTCCGCCTTCTCCAAAGCAGAAGTTCGATTCGGTGTTCAGACCTTTGTTCCTTTCCAGTTGAGCAATGTCCACTTTTCTTTCGCTTACTTCTTTTCCTCTTTCAAGCACTATTGGCTTATATCCAAGTTCAATCAGCCTGAGAGCTGCGAAAATTCCAGCCGGACCAAAACCTACGATTATAACTGGTGTCGCATTGCTCACGTTTTTATACTCAAATGGATATTTTATTTCTTCGGGTTTGCTGTCGTCGGTATATACATCCATCAGCATGTGCATTTGAATGCCTTTGCTTCTTGATCTTGCATCTATTGATTTCCTTATTATCTGCAGACCATTTATCCTTTTTGCGTCTGTTCCAATAGCGCCCGATACTGCTTTTTTCAGCAATTCGGGGGTTGCTGCAACTTCTGGCGATACTGTTATTTCTATGTTGTTCTTGACCATTTGCCTTTGTGTCTTTTTCCTATAATCAGATATACTCAAAAAAAGAAAGTGCTTATCCCTGTCTTTTCGCTTTCTATTGCGGGATACGCACTTCCTTATGTCTTCTCTTAAGGATCATCTGTCTTTCAGAGTCCCTTCAGTTGTTCTTATTTCTTCTTCTTATATTCTGCGTTGAGCTTCTTGATTACATCGTTGGTGATGTTCAAACTGCTTTCGGCATACAGTATGTTGTCGTTGCTGGCATTGCTCAATATGGCTTTATACTGCTTTGTCTTGTTATACTCCTTGAAGAATTTCTGTATCTTGTCGAGCAGCTGCTTGTTCATCTTCTGCTGCTCGTCAACCATCTGCTTTGTCAGTCTGGCATCAAGCTCTTGCAATTCAGCCTGCTGCTTTTGCAACTTTTGAGCCTCGGCCTGAGCTTCCGACTCTGAAATCAGTGCCTTCTGATATTTCTGCTGTATGTTCGCATAGTCTGTCTGCAGCTGTGTTGCTTTTGCTTCAAGCTGAGACTGTGCGGCTTTCTGCTTCTTCAGCAGTTGGGCATTCATCTCTTTTGCGAGTTCATATTTCGAGAGCAGTGTGTCCACGTTTACGTATGCGATAGGCGAATCTGCAGGACCATCGTTGCTTGCTACATCCTCGTCTGTATCTGCAGTCTCCTCTGCTGGCGCTTCCACCGAGTTCTCAGTGCTGTCGGCAACAGCCTCTTCTGTCTGTTCTGCCGCTGCTGCTGGCTCTTCTTTTTGCGAATTTTTGTTGCATCCTGCAAAGTGTAATATGTAAAGCACAACCACTGCTACTGCCAATATGCCAAGCACCACATTCTGCATGTTGGTGCGATTGTTGTTCTCGTTTTCTGCCATATTCGTTTTTGAGTCTGTTTTTTTTATCTGTTTTTATTTCTTTCCTGCCGGTCCTGCGTTTGAACACAATATATCTTTTTCTCTCTTAGATATTTGTTGCCAGATACGTGTGTGTTCGGAAATTTGCCGTTCTTGCTGAAGAATACCTTTATACCAAGCATCAGCATGCCTACTCCCACAATCGCAAGTGTTATCAAAAGCAGCCTGAACATAAGATTATCTTTTTACTTTTTGCTCTGCAAAGGTATTATATTTTCCATAACCGCTGCTTTTTTGCTCATTCCTTTTTGATTATAATTCGTATTTTTACGTTCTATTTAACTCAATTTAATATTAAAGTGGTTTCGGTTACATATATATATCACAGTTGTTTTCTTGTTGAAATGGACAACGTCGCTTTTATCTTTGATTATTGGAAGGATTCTGAAGGCGAATGTTGTGGCGCTGTCCACGATTTCTTGAAGAAAAACACTTCTGTTCCTGTGTATGTGCTCGTCTCGCATGTTCACCCTGACCACTTCAACAGGGAAATCCTCTCTTGGCCAAGTCTCTATCATGATGTTCGCTTGATTCTGTCAAATGATATTTACAGATATTGCCGTCATTCTATTGGCGATTTCAGTGCGGTTTTTATGAAGCGTACTGATGTGTTTTCCGACGCTAATGTTCGTATTCAGGCTTTCGGCTCAACTGATGTTGGTGTGTCTTTCGCAGTTAATGCCGGAGGTCTGGATTTTTTCCATGCCGGAGACCTGAACAACTGGTTGTGGCGTTCAAGCATGAAGCCAGGTGAGGCTAGGGGGGCTGAACATTATTTTTTGCAAAAGTTAGACGACATTTCTGCTGTCCATAAGCACTTCAATTTCGTGATGTTCCCTTTTGACCCGCGCCTTGGCGACTCTCTCTCGCGCGGAGGAGAGCAGTTTATATCTCTGATAAAGGTGGACACCCTGATTCCTATGCATTTGGAACTGTTGCCCGGAAATTATTCTATGGTCAACTCTTTTGCTGATAAGGCCAAAGTGTATGGCTCTTCTTTTTTGCAGATAACCGGACCCGGACAGCAATTCAATTTGTGATGTTCTTATTTCGCAGTGAATCAGTCCTTTTTTTTTTGGGGGGGGTGGGGCGGACAATCTAGCGGTTGCCTAAATGTCTCTGTCGAGAAGCTTGAAATCTTTGTTGAATTTCAGGTATAGTCCAAACGAAAAATCCATCTTGTTCTCTTTCAGGTCGTAATAGGCTTGCGCCTCCAATGCAAAAATCCCATGAACATAATACCATTTTCCTGTTATCATGTTCCTGTGCTTAACAGCAAAGTCTTCGTCATATTTCGACCTGTTCTGAAACAGATAGCTGCCTCTGGTGCCTATGTATTTGTTTCCATACCAATATCCAGCACTCAGCATGTATGACTTGTTGTAGTATGAGATAATCGGGTACAGTCCGAATCCGCCTTTGTATGGGGTCCAAATCTCGTTTGAGTTGTTTTTGTATCCAAACACTAGCGCCGTGGTCCTGACGTGGTCTCCTATCATCAGGTCCAAACCAGTGCAGGCGTTGAATATTGTTTCAAGGCAGGTGTCTTCAATGGCCGAAAATTGACCGCCTCGGTGCGTTCCCAATATGTCTATTGGTATTTGAAATAATTTTTTGTTTTCGTCACCGAAAATTATTCTGTTGCTGCTGCCGATTGTGAATTTCTCTTGCTCAAACTCTCCTGGTTCCAAAAAGTTCTCCCAGTTCAGCCATGTGTCGCTCGTTACCATGATGTGTTTCCATTCTTTTACAAGCATCACCTGCAGTCCGTCTTCTTGATTGTTGTAGAAGTATCGGTCGAAATCATACATCGGTTCATACAGACCGTGGTTTAGATTTCCGTATATCGTTCCTCCTATAATTCTTAGCCAGTCTGTTGGCTGATACTCAATTCTGAATATGGGGTTGACATGGAGTCGGTGGTCATCTCCGGCAATTCCCAGTATCTGTGCTCCGGCTTCAATGTTCACTGGTTCCCATTCTCTGCTTCTGAACTTCAGTGTTGGCTCTGCTATGAAGCCTGCAGCCGTGTATCCTTTTGTCTCTTTCAGAAAGTATTCGGCGTCTCTTGTAAATTGCTGGCTGTTCAGGTGTAGCGACAGTGTTGGACCCTCAAAACTTGAGTATGGCTGTGTGTGCAGATAGTAGAAGTCTCCGTTGCTGTGCCCTATAGTTCCTACTCTTACTTCAACTTCTTGTGGGGCTTCAACGTCGTAGTTGTCAAGACTCTCTTGGATTATCTCCACCGCACTGTCTGTAGGCAGTCCACTGATAGGCGTTTCTTCTGCGTGGACATTCGCTATGCTTGCAACTGCTGCTATAACTGAAATTATCATGTGGTTGTTTGGCATTTCTTTCTTTTTTTTGTTTCCGCAAAATTAAGAATTTGCTTAATGTGCCGATGCAATCAAATTGAATTTTTGCATGATAGGGCAGTGCTGGCAATGATAAAAAAATCCCCGCAAGCGGTTGTGCTCGCGGGGATTCCATTTTTATTGTGTGTTACCCTTTGCTTATACCAATGAACGGATAAGAGTTTCCTTGTCGCCTGGCAAGTAATCCATAGGTGCAACCTCTGGCATTACATAGCAGCCTGGCTTCTGCTTAACAACGGCACGTGCGCACGAAACCAAAATCTGGCCTGTCAGCGCTGGGTTGTTGATTGTCATCTCAAACTTGAATCTCTGGCTCTGTGTTGCACCAGAAACACCCTTGCGCTCGAGCAATACTCCGTGACCCATGTCGCGGCAGTTGTCTACGCTGTCTACAGGGATTACGTGGAGCTCGTCGTTGGCAAAGTATGAGTCTGCCTTCAGCTCGTCATAAACCTGCTGTGCTGTGAATCCTGGCTCAAGCTCAACATATACCATGCGGCTGTGGATTCCGGTTCCCTGCGGTATTGTCATTGAAAGTGCGTTCTTGACACCCTTCTTTGAGCGAGCAACAACAGAGTGACCCATACTCATTCCTGGGCCGAAGTTTGTGTAAGTTAGACCCTTTGGTGCCATAGCCTGCAAAAGTGTGCGGACAACTGAGTCTGTTCCTGGGTCCCAGCCTGCCGAGATGATTGATGCTGCATTGTTCTTCTTTGCCACAGCATCGAGGTTCTCATGCAGATCCCATACGTCTGTGTGGATGTCGAAACTGTCCACAGTGCATATTCCTTTTGACAGATAAGTTGTTGCCAGCTCAGGTATGCTGCGTGATGGACCACACAGAATTGCAACGTCAACCTTGCCAAGCTCTGCAATGTCTGACACAACTTTCACGTTTGTCAACTCGATAGGCTTGTCGTTCAATGAACTTGCACGACGTACAACTCCAGCCAGCTCCATGTCTTCTGCTGCGTTGACAGCCTCGACGCTATAACGACCTATGTTTCCATAGCCGATGATAGCAACTCTAAGTTTGCTCATTTTAATTGTTTATTGTTTATATTCTTCTGTATCATGCCGCATAAAAAACTTCTGATTTTCTGCCCGAAATCTCCCACGTGGCAACTATTTCAAAATTACTGCTTTTTATGCAACAATATTCAATAATTCGACAAAAAAAATCCCGTCGCCAAGGCGGCGGGATTAAATTTATTGTCTATTCAATCTCTGATTATACAAGACCCTGAGCAAGCATTGCATCAGCAACCTTTACGAAACCAGCGATGTTTGCACCCTTAACATAGTTAACTGTGCCGTCTGCCTCTGTTCCGTACTTAACGCAGTTGTCGTGGATATCCTTCATGATTCTCTTCAACTTCTCGTCAACCTCTTCTCTTGTCCATGACAAACGAGCTGAGTTCTGAGACATCTCAAGACCTGAAGTTGCAACACCGCCGGCGTTAGATGCCTTACCTGGAGCATAAAGAATCTTAGCTGCCAAGAATGCGTTTACTGCGCCGATCTCTGATGGCATGTTAGCACCCTCTGCTACGCAGATAACGCCGTTTGCCAAAAGGGCCTTTGCATCGCTCTCGTCAAGCTCGTTCTGTGTTGCGCAAGGCATTGCGATGTCAACCTTAACGTTCTTCCAAGGACGCTGTCCCTCAAGATACTTAGCGCTAGGATACTTAGATGCATATTCCTTGATACGGCCACGCTTAACGTTCTTCAAATCCATGATGTATGCAAGCTTCTCCTCGTTGATACCGTCCTCGTCGATGATAGTACCGTTTGAGTCAGAAACAGACACAACCTTTGCTCCAAGCTGTGTGCACTTCTCTACTGCATACTGAGCAACGTTTCCTGAACCAGAGATTGCAACTCTCTTGCCCTTCAATGTGTCACCCTTTGTTGCAAGCATGTACTGTGCGAAGTATGTTGTACCGTAACCTGTAGCCTCAGGACGGATCAATGAACCTCCAAACTGAAGACCCTTACCTGTCAAAACACCTGTGAACTCGTTTGCAAGTCTCTTGTACTGACCGAACATGAAACCAACCTCACGTGCACCTGTACCTATGTCACCAGCAGGTACGTCTGTGTCTGCACCGATGTGGCGGTGAAGCTCTGTCATGAAGCTCTGGCAGAAACGCATAACCTCGTTGTCTGACTTGCCCTTAGGATCAAAGTCTGAACCTCCCTTAGCACCGCCCATTGGCAATGTAGTCAAGCTGTTCTTCAAAACCTGCTCGAATGCCAGGAACTTCAATGTTCCAAGGTTTACTGAAGGGTGAAGACGGATACCGCCTTTGTATGGACCTATGGCGCTGCTCATCTGAACACGGAAACCACGGTTGATCTGGAACTCGCCCTTGTCATCAATCCAAGGCACACGGAAAATGATTACTCTCTCAGGCTCTGTCATTCTCTCAAGAATCTTAGCCTTCTGATACTCTGGATGTTTCTCAATGTAAGGAAGCAAACACTCTACAACTTCCTGTACTGCCTGGTGGAACAATGGCTCGCCTGGATTCTTGACGATAAGCTTGTCCATGAATTCTTTTACTTGTGCATTCATGCCTAAATAATGTTATTTGTTTATTGAATATTGTCTGTCTTACTCAATAATGTGCATTTGGCGTATTCCTCGCTTTATCTTGCACCCTCTTGTTTCTTGTTTCTTGTTTCTTGTGGGCTTTCAGGCAACGGCTCTTTTGGTGATGTCGCGTTCTTTATCGCCCTTTGTTGACGCAAAGTTAATTAAAATGATTACAAAAAACAACACTAATTTATGTTTTTTGCTGAAAATGTTACTTTTTTTTTAAAACAGACTGCTTTTGATTTACAAATGCTCCGATTTTGCCGTTTTTGCTTGGCTTGTGTCAGCATTTGGCCTTTGCAGATGCCATCTGCGTTTCAATTTGTCAAAAAAATAATGACTAAATCATGACTTGCTTTCTCTTCCTAAGACTCGGCACATGTCCTAAATTTGCATTTTTGTTTGACTTTGTTGCCCAAATGTTAATAATTTGTGCCGTTTTGTTTTGTTATAAACTGAGCATTTGCTTAATATTGCATAAACATCACTATTGAAACTATGTTTAAGAGGTTATTGGTATTTTTGTCAGTGTTAATGCTCGAGGGACTGACTTTCTCTTCCTTCTGTCAGGACAAGGACCCTAATAAATTCTACGGAAGATGTTTCAGCTCGTCGGGAGACACGATGTACTACAGGGTTCTTTACCCTCGCGGATACGACAAGGAAAGCAAAAAGAAGAAATTCCCTCTGGTGCTTCTGCTTCACGACAGGGATGCGGCTATCAGAAACAAAAATCACGATAATGTGACTCAGTTGCTATCTTCTGTTACCAAGGCTTTCTCTCCGGCCAGTGTTCACGACTCTTTCCCAGCCATAGTGGTGGTGCCTCAATGCGAGATTGATGACCCTTGGGCCGAGGTCGCCGACACCTTCGGAGCCGACTTCCCCGAGAAACCAGAGCAGACATACTCTGGCGAACTGGTCCAAAGAATGGTCAAATATTATCTTAAACACTATCCGGTTGATGCCGACAGGGTGTATGTAGTGGGCGAGGGACTCATGGGGGGCAGCGGAGCTCTGGATTTGGCGGTTCGCAACCCTAAAACGTTTGCTGCTGTCGTGTCAATCGGTGGAGCTGTTAACCCTGATAGGGTGAAAGCGCTGAAGAAAACACCGGTCAGAATGTATGCGGCGTCCGAGTCGACTGAAGTGCCTGTCTCCCTCGTGAGGGATGTATACATCGGACTGATGGCCTCAGGCTCTAAGGTGGCCGAGCCTGTTGTCGAATACTTGGGTGTCTCAGATAAAGACTGTGTTAAAAACGCTCTCGGTTCTGGTGACTTTATGCAGTGGATTTTCAGCAAGAGCAGGTGATTGGGTCTGCCTCGAAAATCGTTATTTTGGAACAGAAAATTAGTAAGATCATGAAAAGGAATATATTGCTTGCTGCATTGTTTGGTGCATCATGCCTCTCAGTTCAGGCAGTCGATGTGCAGGATGCTATTAAGCAGGTCAAAAAGAATAATTTCGAAAAGGCAATCGCCATTCAGAAAAAAGTGCTCTCTGGCGAACTGACTTCACAGACAAAGCTCCTGTGCGATGTGTCAGAGGCAATGTTGTATAATAACCCAAAATTCAGCGACTATGACCCGCTGAAGGCTTACTCCATTTATAACAGAATAGTATATAGCGACTACATAACAGACCCTAAGGTGCTGCTCGTGTTCCGCGAAGAACAGATAACTGTTGACGGACTCAGAGTCGACATCGAGGAAAATCTGCTTAAAAACGCCAAAACTCAGAACACAATCGCTGCCTACGACGCAATTATAGAGGCCTGTCAGGGCTGCTCTTATCTCGAGGAGGCAAAGACGCAGCGCGATAATCTTGTTTTCAACAACACCCTCAATGGCGCCTCTCTGGCAGACGTGAATAAATTTCTGGCAGACTATCCTAATTCGCCAAAAAGAGCTCAGGCCATAGCCCTGCGCGACTCGCTTGCTTATGCGATGCTGCCAGAGAGCTCTGATGCCTACAATAAGTACATTGCTGCTTATCCTAACTCCAAATATGTGCCTTTGCTCAAGAAGAATCTTGAAAAAATGGCCTACAATGAGGCTAAGGAGTCTGAATCTCTCAACAGCTATGCAAAGTTCCTTGTCAATTTCCCTAATTCAAAGAATGTCGACGATATTGAAAAACGCATCAAGCAGCGTAACGAGGAACTCGTGTGGAAGATAAATCCTACTTATTCGGCTGTTAAGTGCGTGACCGACTCCGTCACAATGAAGGATTATATTCTTGTTAAGGATGGCTCGTGGGGGGTCCTGAATTCCACTGGCGCTTCAATAGTCTCTCCTTCGTTCGACGAGGTCGGTGGCGTATATGCCGGACTCCTTGTTGTTAAGCAGGGCGGACAGTGGGGCATAGCTAATGTGGAAACTGGCAGTGTCGTCTACCCAATCTCTCTTTCTTCTCAGTCTGATGTCTATTTTGTCAACGACAAATACGTCGCTGTCAACAACGGCGGTTGGGGACTTGTCACTGTCGACGGCAAGCAGGTTATTCCTTCTTTCCTTACAGGCAGAATTACAGAGAGAACTCTGAAGGTCCTGGTCAATGGCGGGGTGGCAATGTCCGACGGCAAAATCATAAAGATTGCCGATGCCAAGGGTAATATGATTGTCGATGCTTCCTATGATGAGGTGTCTTGGCGCACTTCGGCCGACATGGACAGCAAATATATCAAGCTGCGCAATGGCGTTAAGTATGGAATCATATCTCCAGTCGGAAATATAATGTTCGAACCTATGTTCGATATGATGCCGTTCTTTGATTCCGATGGTGTGTCGAGCGTGAAAAATCTTTTCCAAGAGGGATGGATTGACTCAACCGGACACTATCTCTATAATGATAAACTGACTTCTTATAAAAACTGTACTGGCTCAGACAAAATGATTGCCTATGAGGTTAATGGCCTGTTCGGCTTCCTCGACAAGGAACAGAAAAGCAACATTCCTCTTAAGTATAATGCTCTGGGCGAATGCTTCACCAATGGCATGGCTCTGGTTAAGAGCGGAAACGAGTGGCAGTATATCGACAGAAACGGCAAGGTGCTTTGCTCTGCTGCCGAAAATTCAGGAACAACAATGAAGATGGTTGGCAAGGTTGTCCTGGTTAGCAATGGCAAAAATGTACAGATCGTAAACGCAAAGGGTGACCAGTTTGACGCTAGTGCCTATGACGAAATAGACGAACGTGTTTATTCTGATTTCTTCATCGTCACTAAGGGCGGAAAAAAGGGCGCTATAAATATGGCGGCCCAGGAGGTAGTCCCTACCATCTACGACGAGATGAATCCTTACTGCAAAAACTACTCTGTGGTTAAGCAGAACGGCAAATTCGGATTGTACTACAAGGGCAAACTTGCTCTAGACCCTGTATATGATAGGTTGATCGACGCTTCTCACTCTTTCGAAAGTGACTGCTCTGTCGAGGCTGGCGCAAATCCTGAGGTTCTTTATGTGACTGTTATGAACGGCAGCGACAACACAAAGATTATCCTCAAGGACGGAAAAAAGATTTTCTCTACTCCCGATGAGGTCAGAATCGTTAAGCTTGATATGAACTACACTGTCGTTCAGACTGCCGAATATGGCATGTTCACAACAAACTCTAAGTGCGCTCTCGTTGGCCCTGCTGGCGAAGTTATATGCAAGCCTTCGTTTGCCGACATAAAGATGATCGGACAGCGTGGCAAGGATATTTATTTCTCGTTCAAGGATAACGAGGGCAAATGGGGTGTGATAAACTCAAAGGGCACTGTGGTTGTTCATTCTTTTGCCGACAGAATAGACGATTATGACGGTTCTTCTTTGATTGCTGTCAAATACGGCGACAGACTGGTATATGACCAGTATGGCTTGGATAAGCTCCCTGCCGGATATGAGGTGGACGGACAGATTTTGAAGAACAAGCGCACCAACAAATATGGTGTCATCGACCAGTACGGCAATATAAAGCTCTTCCCTGACTACGATGAGGTTGTCAAGGTGACTAAAAGCTATGCGGTTGTCCTCAAGGACGGCAAATATGGCATAGTCAACTATTATTGATAATTAACGGTATCTTAATTTCAACGACGGGGGCAGAATAACTTCCGTCGTTGCTTTTTGTACGCATTTCTATGAATCTTGTGTTCGACCAGGGCAATACTTTGACTAAGTTTGCCGTTTTTGATAATGACGAAATTATAAAATCGGGTTCTTTCGCAGAGCTGGACGATGAGACTGCCAGAGCATTGCCTCGTGATGTGGATAATGTTATTGTGTCTTCGGTTGGCTGCCGTGATAAGATTGAAGGTCTGGCAAATCTTTATCCAGGACTCGTTTTGCTCGACAGCAAAACCCCATTGCCAATCGGAAATCTGTATGACACGCCAAACACTCTGGGCGTAGATCGCTTGGCTGTCTGCGTAGGGGCAAACTCGATATGTCCCAACAAAAATCTTCTGGTTGTCGACATGGGTACATGCATAACCTATGATTTTGTTAATAGCGACAATAATTTTGTCGGCGGCAATATAGCCCCAGGTCTTGACATGCGCCTCAAGGCTCTAAACCACTACACTGCATCTCTGCCTTTGGTCGAGAAATCAGAGATTGTCAATGATATAGGCAAATCTACTCAACAGGCAATTCTGGCCGGTGTGGTTAAGGGTATTGAGTTCGAATTGCAGGGCTATGCCTCTTTTCTGACTGCAAAGTATGGCGATGTTTCAATTTTTTTAACGGGTGGCAATTCTTCTTTCTTTGAAAAACGCTTAAAATTCACCATCTTTGCAAATCGGAACTTGTTGATGATAGGTTTGAACAGAATTCTCAATTTTTTAAATGCTTAAGAAATTTTTTACGATACTATTTGCCGTCAATTTTTCTGCCGGACTTCTTGCACAGAACAACACAAGTTCTCCCTACACCAGATATGGCTACGGTGAGCTTGTTGATTGCGGAATGGGTTTTACTCGTTCCATCGGTGGACAAAGTGCTGCTGTACGCAACTCTTCACACATAAATTCGGCAAATCCGGCTTCTTTCACTGCCATTGATACCATTGGATTCAGGTTCGAGTTTGGCGCTTCAACCAAATATTCTTCTTTTTCCGACAAATCTAACTCCCAGTCTTCATGGGACCAGAATTTTGACTATCTGGCTCTGCAGTTCCCTATAAAAAAATGGCTCGCATTCAGTGCCGGCATTCAGCCTTTCTCTTTCGTTGGCTATGAATTCGAAAATAAGTCGGTCCAGAAGTCAACAATTTCGTCCGATTCCCTGACGTCCTATCATTCTTACTCTGGCTCGGGCAACATCTCCCAGCTGTATTTCGGTATAGGTGCCACTCCGTTCAAGAGATTTAATCTCGGAATGAACGTGTATTACAATTTCGGCTCTATCGATCACGAAAGTAATGTGTCTTTCAGCGAGTCCTCTTATCATTCAACCTCGCAGGTCAGCGACATATCGGTGCACGACTGGAACGTTTCGTTCGGCGCACAATATGAGGTACTCCTAAACAAGGATAATTCAATACTTTGGGGCGCAACTCTTGAACTGCCCTCAAAAATGAAAGCTTCCGCAACTCGTGAAATCACAACCACTTATGTAGATACTGTTAAGCTCGATTACGACAATTCTTTCGGCCTGCCAATGAGTTTTGGCACGGGTCTTGCATATCAGTGCTCAGACAGATGGCTTGTATCTTTTGACTATAAGTTCCAAAAGTGGTCTGATGTCGAGTTCTTCGGCGAAAAGGATTTCAATGACAGACATAGATTTGCCGTTGGTGGACAACTGATTCCTCAAAAAATGAGCAAACACTATTTCCGCAGGGTTGCCTACAGACTTGGTGTGAACACTTCTAATTCATACTACAAGGTCAACGACGAGGATTTCCAACTCACAGCCATAACTGCTGGACTCGGATTCCCGCTCCGCAAGGTGGCAAATCCTACTTATCTTAATCTGGGATTGGAATACGGACGCGCCGGCGAAAAATCGGATGACTTGATCCTTGAGCAATATTTCAAAATTTCGCTCAATCTCACTCTCAATGAAACTTGGTTTGTAAAAAGAAAATTCGAATAAACGTTAATATTATGAAACTCATAAAATTCATTACTCCAGCAGTTGCTCTGGCTTGCTCTCTAGGCGCAAATGCACAGGGCAAATATGGTGCCACTCCAGACGATAGTATCGCTTGTATTCAGAACCTCAGCTTGATGCAGAGCTATTACAAGCAGGGTCAGAAGACTAATAATTTCGCCGATGCTGTTAAGCCTTGGCACGATGTCTACAACTCTTGCCCACAGTCTCATAGCTCAATTTACCAGTTCGGTCCAAGAATCTTGGCTTGGGAGATGGCTCAGGCTAAGGATGCTACTTCAAAGAAGGCTCTGTTCAACCAGATGATGGAGGTTTACGATAACCGTATCAAGTTCTTTGCAACTAGCAAGTATCCTGCATACTATATTCGTGGTCGCAAGGCTTTCGATTATATCAACTATGCCGCTGCTGCTTCTATCAACGATCCTGACAACAAAACAGCCTACAATTGGTTGGGTCAGTCAATCAACGAGGGCGGTGCCGAAAATGAGCTTAAGGTGTTCCAGCAATACTATCTCATTTCCGAGAACCTGTATAAGAAGAATCCTGCTACTTCAAGACAGCAGTTCGTTGATGATTACCTGAAGGTTACCGACCTGTTGACTAAACGTGTCGACGAGGGTGTCGCAAAGGACTCTGTCTATGACCAGCTTAAGGGTGCCATCGACTACGCTTTCGGACAGTCTGGCGCTTGCGACTGCAAGACTCTTGATGGCATCTACGCTTCTCAGGTTGATGCAAAGAAGGATGACAAGGATTTCCTTAATGTCGTTGTGAAGCTTTACAACATGGCTGATTGCGAAAACTCAACCGTCTACTTCAAGGCTTCTGAGTACCTCTACAAGATTGAACCTTCTTACACAGCCGCTACAGGTCTTGCTGCTCAGGCTTACAACAAGAAGGATGTTAACGGCGCTATCTCTTATCTCGACAAGGCCGCTACTCTAACAAACAGTAACGCCAACAAGTCTAACATCATGCTCAAGATTTCTACTCTCTACAACAAGCAGAAGAACTACGCAAAATCTCGTGAGTATGCTCGTAAGGCTATTTCCTACAACTCAAACAACGGAAATGCTTACCTGATTATCGGTACTCTATATGCTAACACAGCCTCTACAATAAGCACTGATGCTTTCATTCAGAAAACTGCTTATTGGGCTGCTGTCGACAAGTTCGAGAAGGCTAAGGCCGTTGACCCAACTGTTGCCACAACTGCCAACAAGTTGATCGCTTCTTACAAGGGTCTTTACCCTTCTAAGACCGAGGGTTTCATGCGTAAGCTTACTACTGGTTCTTACACTGTTCCTGGTTGGATTAACGAGACAACAACTATCCGCTACAATAAATAAGCGTAAATGTTTTCTCTAAAATGTTATACTAAACACATGGCTGTTGTCTTCTCGACAATGGCTATGTGTTTTTTTGCATCTTGTGGTGAGGATGCTGGATCAGACATTTCTGCTTCAGACTCTCTTCATCCTACCATGACTGCCCTCAATGTCGTTACTCTCGTTTCCGATTCTGGCGTGACCAGATTCAGGGCAACCACCGCCGAATGGTATGTGTTCAACTCCGTGAAACAGCCTTATTGGACTTTCCCTGCAGGATTGCATCTCGAAAGATTTAATACCAATATGGAGGTCGAGTCAAACGTATATGCCGATTCTGCTTTTTATGATGTCAACAAAAAACTTTGGCGACTCGATGGCAACGTTAAGGTGATGAACTTGAAGGGCGAACGTTTCGAAACAGACCAGCTGTTTTGGGACCAGTCTGCTGGCAAGGTCTATTCTGACCATAAAATCGATATTCATCAAAAGGAGTGTATTATAACTGGTCATGGCTTCGTGTCAAACGAGCAGATGACCAACTATGTTATCAATCACCCAGAGGGTATTATTCCGGTAAACGACAAATGATTATGATTCAGTCAATAGCGATAATATTTGCGTTGGTGGTCGTGGCTTCTCTGCTAAGTGGGGCAGAGGTCGCTTTCGCGTTCTCAAACAGACTTAGGGTCGAACTGGAAAAAAATGAAGATTTGAGTGGCAGGGTTTTCTCTTTCTTCTTCTCTCATCTCTATGATTTCCCTGTTATCCTCAGATTGTTGTCGCTGCTGAATGCTTTTGTCCTGATTTATTTGGTGGCCTCATTCTCGTCTGGTCTCAACGTCAGCTTCTCTTTGGCTGCATGTCTTGTTTTTGCCATCGTGCTCGTTTTTGTCTACGATTTGGTGCTTAGGGCAATTGGCTATGTCGGAGCAACTTCTTTTTTCTCGATTCTTGCTTATCCTTTGTTTCTGCTTTACTGGGTGGCATATCCTTTCGAGAAACTCTCTGTTTGCATGATGTCTTTGTTTAAAGGTGACAAATCATCTCATAGTATATGCAGCATAAATCGTATTGTCAGAAGCGAGGGTAGTGATATCAAACAAACTGATGACGCTCAGAGCCAGTATGGCGACGAGGTTAAACTCTTTCAGAATGCTTTGGATTTTTCAAAAATCAGACTGAAGGATTCTCTTGTCCCTAGAACCGAAATTTGTGCTGTTGATATTGATACTCCTATACCTGAGTTGTGCAAACTCTTTGCCCAAACTCATTATTCTCGTATAATTGTATACAAGGACAGCATAGACAATGTGATGGGATATGTTCATTCCGCCGATATGTTCGACAACCCAGACAAGATTGAGTCTATTCTCAATCCTATTATCATTGTGCCCGAAATGATGACTGCCAACAAACTGCTCAGGGTATTTTTGAAAAAGAAGAAGAGTCTGGCTCTTGTTGTTGACGAATTTGGTGGAACTTCGGGCATAGTTACAATCGAGGATGTCATGGAGGAAATTTTTGGCGAAATCGAGGATGAGCACGACGATGATTCTGAAGATGGTATCTTCGCAAAAAAGGTCGACGATAAAACTTATGTCATTTCTGGCCGTCTCGAGGTCGACGTGATAAATGATAAGTTTGGACTCGGACTGCCCTTGAGTGATAATTATGTTACCATCGGAGGTATGATTCTTGATTCTTATGGCTTCTTGCCAGATGTTAACGATGAGGTGGTTGTGGGCAAGTGTTTTCATTTCAGAATAATACGTACAACTTCTGCCAGAGTTGATCTGGTTAAGCTGTTCGTTAAATCTGATGTAAATCCTTCTTAATTCAATTGTATTTTATGAAAATAGGTATAGTTCAACAGGCTAATTCGGCTGATATAAGAAAAAATAAGGACAAACTGATTTCGGGCATACGCAAATGCGCTAATCAGGGTGCCGAACTTGTGGTTCTGCAGGAGTTGCATAATGGTTTATATTTCTGCCAGGAGGAAAATACAGAAAATTTTGCTCAGGCTGAGACTATTCCAGGACCTTCTACCAATGAGTTCGGCGAACTAGCAAGGGAACTCGGCATCGTGATTGTGTTGTCTTTGTTCGAACGCCGTGCCGCAGGCCTCTATCATAACACAGCCGTTGTGCTCGAAAAGGATGGATCTATTGCTGGTAAATACAGAAAAATGCATATCCCAGACGATCCTGCTTATTATGAAAAATTCTATTTCACTCCTGGTGATCTGGGTTTTCATACTATACAGACTAGTGTTGGCAAGCTTGGTGTACTTGTTTGCTGGGACCAGTGGTATCCTGAGGCTGCAAGACTGATGGCTCTGGAGGGTGCCGAAATTCTGATTTATCCTACTGCCATAGGTTGGGAGACTTCTGACACCGACGAGGAGAAAACTAGACAGAGAGATGCCTGGCGTCTTGTGCAGCGCGGACATGCCGTTGCCAACGGGTGTTATGTTGTTACTGTGAATCGCACTGGATTTGAACCCGATCCGTCTGGCGTTACTGGCGGTATACCTTTTTGGGGCAGCAGTTTTATTGCCGGACCACAAGGTGAACTTATCGTTGACGCATCTTCTGATAAGGAGGAGTGCATTGTAGCAGATATCGATTTGAAGAGGGTGGAGGACGTCAGACGTATCTGGCCTTTCTTCAGAGACCGACGAATTGAGCACTTCGGTGATTTGACTAAGCGGTTTAGGGATTAAGATTTTTCTCTTTTCTGATTCTAATAGATAAAAAAGCGTGCATGGTGTCACCCATGCACGCTTTTTAGTTATTATTTCACTGCAATCTTAACATTGCCTTTCAGCTCAATGTTTACTTGCACACCTCTGGGGGTTACATAAACATCTTTGCCGAATATTTCGTTTATGTTTCCTTTTGTCTCTATTCCATTCCCAAAATTGTTGTTCAGCACAGATCGGTTTGCAATGTCGCTTGCCGAGTCAAGATATTCCTTAATGTCTATTGTCACCTCATTTTCTATTTTCCTTTTTATTGCAGGCTTAAACAGAAAATTGACTGTCCTAGTTAGCAGGTTTCTTGTCTTCATCTTGTATGTTATTTCTTTAATTTTAATTGATGTCTTGGTCTCGTCAAAATACAGCTTGCCTGTCAGATTTATTGTGCCTTTCACAAATCCGTAAGCTTCAAGGTGTATTCCAATTTCTTCGCCAGCAGCATCAAGTTCCACATTCTCAACTGTTATTTTTTTTCTGCATTCGCCAAACTCCATTCCGGCAAGATATCTTTTTGCAACATTGTTCAGCGATGAGTATGGCAGATTAACCAGCATCACAATGTCAAATCCGTCGTTGCCTACTCCGTTGACTTTGCATCGTGGCATGCTCGCCTTGTTTTCTTGCTTTATGCTTCCATAAAAATCTGCTTGCAGTCCGCTTGTTATTTCAACAGTTGTGCTCACTATTCCGTCTTTCCCGTTCAAGTCGTTCAGCGAAATTGTGTGTGGCATGAATCTCATCCAGCATGTGCTGCTGTCAACATCAATTTTTATAGGCTCTTGCAGCTCATTCCAAAAAGCGGATAAGTAATCCTTGATTTTCAGTTGTGATTTAATTGACTTGTCTATAGTCTTTTCTATAAAACTTTTTTGATTGTCAAGCACATTCTCCACTATCGGGGTTATGTGGATGCTCATTCCTCCTATTTTCACACTCGGCTTTTCAATCCACGAGTAGTCTGTTATGAATGTCTTGCTTGTTATGCTCCAGTCACTGTTTATGTTTACAACGCTTGCCAGCTTTATTGTTATAATGCCTTCAATCTCTCGGTCGGTGCTCATACCGAATCCCAAGGCTATTCTTGTCGTGGCGTTTATCTTTAGAGGAACTTCTGCTATCAAGGTGTTTCCTCTGACTTCGGTTTTTATATTCGAGTATCTTGTTATCTTTATTTTTAGGCTGTCGTCTTCTATGTTGTTGTCTTCATAAATGACATTTTCTAGTGCCGTGTTTATTTCTTTTTCCAGTCTTTGTGTGCTTATTTCTATGTTTGCCGAAATTCTGCTGTCTTCTGGTTTCCTGTCAAAATAAACATATTCTTCCTTGTTGTCTTCCTCTATTGCCAAGGTTGTGTCTACGCTGATGCTGTCCAGTTCAAGCACCAGGCTCAGACTGTCTTCTGCCATAGTATTTGCTTTTCCTGCTAATATGTTCGTAATTATTAAGATTACGGCTATTGCTGATTTCTTGCAGAGTTCTGTCATTTTTATAGAATTGTTTCACAAATTTACCAATTTTTTTACTGCATGGCTTATTCTTTGTTCGTCTGCATAAAATGATTGTTTTGTAATGAAAAACTTAAACTCAAGAACGGCAGCAAGAATTAGGTGTGGAATTAGAAGATTTACTGAAAAAATGGTGTCCTTAAGTTTCTGAATTCAGTTGTGTGGAATTATTATCTCAGAATTTGGTAGTGATATCTCTATCGGCGTTGAGGTGCATTATTTGTTTCTAATTGACAATGTGCTTCAAACTTTTGTTGCTTGCGAAAATGTATGTTATATAACATATATTCGGGGGGGTAAAGGAGCTTTATTTATATAATTTTGCATGAGAATTACTGTCGATTTGCAAGATGTGTTTTCTAGCAGTCGATAATATTAGATAATGGATACATATAGTTTAATTAATAAATGAATAAGAAGAATTATTTAAAACTTATTTTGGCTTGTGTTTTTGCGGCCCTGTCCAATCAGAGTGCTTTAAGCATAAACATTTCAGGTGGTACTGCATATGCGGTTTACTTATGTGATTCTGCCGTATATGCTTGGGGTGTCGATTCAACTCATTACTATGACGGTCTGTTAGCGTTGGATAAAACAACAAGTGGCTACAAAACAGAAAGATACAAAACAGAAAGTGAGCAATACTACAAAAGCCCTCAGCTTGTTGACACAAAGGGTATAAAATTCAAACAGATAGATGCAGGCTCGGGTTATTCAACAGCCGGCATCTCCGACAATGGAGTCGTATATGTCTGGGGCAAAAATACCATTACGAGTGAACCTCTGGTCATTGGTGTCACTCCTGTTCCTTGTGGCGAGGCTGCCGGGTATAATGAAGATGGAACAGAAGGTGGTTCTTACCTTGGTAACGTGAAAATGGTGGTTGGCTCTACATCAGGGTTCTTGGCATTGCTGCAAAATGGTGAAGTTGTTTATTTTGGTTTGTCAATACCTTCAACACTCTTTATAGCCAACAAAAATCCATTACCTACATTTATAGTTAAAGAAGACGGCAGCAAATTGACCGATGTTGTATATCTGGCTGGAAGTGATGACCACTTCTTGATGTTGACAAGCGATGGTCTGGCATATTCTTATGGTTTGTATGATGGTAGAAGTAGTTCCACAGAAACACTCACTTCATATGCAGCACCTGTCTTATACGGCGACTCACAAACTCCAATAACAGGTGTAGTCAGTGTCGGATGTGCCGATGTCGCTAGTATGCTGGCAACAAAACACGGTTATGTTTATTCATGGGGCAATGGGGGCTGGGGAGATGCAACTGGTCAAGGCACCTCTAGGAGTTCAAATAAACCAAACATGATTCGAACATCTGGTGATTATAGAAGAATTTCTGGTCGTGATGAATTGACCAATGTTAGAAAGGTTGACGGTGGCAGAGCTTATGGTTTGGCTCTGACTTATGATGGCTATGTCTTGTATTTTGGCAATAACGATGGCAATGGAGGCGTTATAGGAAATGATTTCACTGGCACTAACACAATCAAAACTGGTCCTCAGTTCTTGATTTATGAGGATAGCTCAATCGTCAACGATGCTGTAGATATCAGATGCGGTGACAATTTCGGATTTGTTGTGAACAGCAAGAACGAATATTACGCGTTTGGTCTCAATTCGAATGGACAATGTGGAATTAATTCTGATTCTGCTCAAATTCATCGTCTAACTAAAATGGACCTGCCATGCCAGCCTAAGCCATTGTGTGCATCTGTCGCTATCATAGAAGATACAATTTATGTATGCGACTCCGGTGATGAAATATATGCAAATATCACTGCTACCGATGATAGCGACTACACTGTCACCTGGACTGGCATAGGTCAGGCAAAATCTAATTCGTCTTTCTTTACTTCTGTTGAGGGACTTAAAAAAATCACTTTGATAAACTCAGATTCAGAATGTCCTGTGTCTTCTGATTCTGTCTATGTCAAGGTTCTGGAAAAATCGGTTGAGGGTGTTCCAACAAGAATGACTTTCCCCGACATCGACAAATTAACATCTGCTGATAGCTTGGTGTTTAGGGTGATTGCAAAGAATGTGGATAAGGTGGTGTTCTATCAAGATTACAGCGAGGATAATCCTCTTGATACGATAACATGCACTGCCGATACGGTTGCTGCCAAGTTCTCTGTTGCTGATTTGACTCTGTATCCTACATCCGATTCCACAAAAATGTCTTTGCTGTGGACAAAGGGATTGCAGCAAACTTCATTGTTGCCTTCTGTCGACGAGATAAGTGGTGCTTCTGAATTAACAAACTTATTTTTTAAAAGTGATGATGAGGTTGTTTTATCTGCCTTCCACTTTTATGCAAAATCATTTATCTATGATCTGGATATTACAGTTAGGCCGGTGTTGTTCTCCGTAATTTATAATGTTTCGACGGGTTATTATTCTATTTCCGATACATTGTGGATTGGTGATTATCAAACTGTTGGAATTTCTGATTCTTACACTGATGTCAAAATTAATTGTGGCGTGAAACTACAGGCGGATAAGGTCTATGCAATTGGCATTCAATTTTCCTCTGGAATATATTGTAGTCTAGGTCATAATACGTTGAATTTGGATGATGGTTCAATTGAAGACGAAAAGGGATTAGGTATTTATATTATCGCTTCTAATCAGAATGGAATTTCCAATGCGAACAACTTATTTTTTAATTTGGAATTCGACAAAGACCCAACTCCATATTGCAACTATTTACTAGCAACAGCAACAGAGGCAAAAAATGAAAAAACAGTAACTGGTGTTGACGAGGTGTCGGCGCAAATGTCAGCCCCTGTTGATGTGTATAATGCAAATGGAATATTGGTTAAAAAGGATGTTCCTTACTCTGCTGCTTTGAGGGGCTTGCCAATAGGCGTATATATCATAAATGGCGAGAAGGTGATAAAAACATCGCAAGACAGATGAGTATATAACCAAATATCTTGCTGCTTAGACTGATATACGCAGCACAGAAAAAAATGTAACCGGTGGCGAAACTTATTATGGTTCCTCTGCCGGTTACTTTTTTTTGTCGCCTTTTTGATTTAGATCAGATTTCGTTGATTCAAAGATGTATATCATGCATAATCGGATTTGGCTGCTCTGAAAATTAGTCTGTCTTTTTCTTTACGAGAATTAGTAAGGTGATTTCTGTGGCCTCAATAGTGTATAGCTGATACTTTAAAGGCGGCCTCTATAAATTGTTTTGAATGATTTTTGAATTTATCTGGAGTAGATTGCTGCGCGGAGGAAGGGAGCAGTGCGGGCACTGTGACCGACTGACAAACAGCAAGATGCCCAAAGTTGCGATTAAGCGAGAGCAGAGCAAACTTGTTTGGTCTGCCGAGCGTGAGCAACTTGGACGTAGTCCAAATAAAACAAAAAGCATCAAAAAGTTAAATAATGAACTTTTCTGTGATAAAGTAAGGAAACGTGAATTTATAGAGGTTGCCTAAAACATATCTATTGTGGTGCGCAGCTTTTATGCATATGCTTGCAGGTGGATTGTGATACCTATATCTGACGTCATTGTTACCATTTTATCATAGAAAAATGTGTTGCCCAAATCAGCAACACTTTTGGTTTGCTGCTGGCTTTATTTCTTGCACAAAAAAAGTCCCCAAACCAAGTTGTGGTTTGGAGACTTCGTTTGTTTAATTTCTCTTTTATCTGTTCTCTATCATTATCTTTTGGCCGTTGTTTATATATATGCGTCCTGGTCTTGCCTTGTCGATTTTTCTGCCCAACACATCATATAAGGATAGACTTAGTGCTTCACTTGATTTTGATTCTTTCAGCTCTTCTACTTGTGTTTTGGTGCAGTCGCAGTCTTCAACTTCAAGTGCAATGATAAAACATGCCTGAGCATCGCCGAACGTAAATGTGAATTCGTTGCAGACTTCGCTCTTGAATTCGTATGTTATTAGTGACGGATTTTCTGCATAATCATCAGCCGATGTGTTGGCCGAAAGTTTCAAACTTACATTCTCACCATTCACTTCATTTAACACGGCAGTTGCGTCGGCCGCGTTTGTGTAGCCAATAAAATGGATTTTAACAGGCTTGACGTTTTCAGGCAGGTAGAATGTGTTTTGTGCTCCTTTCGAATTCTTGAATGTTGAGTATTTTGTTCCGTTGTATGTTATCTCGTTGCCATATAATATGCTCTTGTCTGTGCGGCTTGAAATGCTCCAGCCGTAATCTGTTTTGCCGCTGGCGGTGCAGTCCCATTTGTCTGTGACATCGCTGCCGGCAGTGGAGCTTGTGGAGCCATTGCCGTAGTAGAAGAAGAATATGTTCTCATTTTCTTCTATTGCTTTCTGTGTAACACCTTCCGACACAGCTCCAAGTCCGCCCATACTGTTTGCAGCTCTCACTGTAAATGTGTCGCTGCTCGATGCATTCGATGGTATTGTGTAGCTGTTTTCGGTGGTGTTGGTCACATACACATTGTTTTTGAATATGAAGTAGCACAGTGCTGAGTCGTTGTCAACCCAAGATATTGTGTTCTCGTTCACTTTTACTCTTGGAGCCGACATCTGCTTGCAGTCATTGTCTGGTGTCCAGTTGTCGCTGCCTGCCAGCACGTTTGGTATTGTGTATTTAGCTGCTTCTTCTGCGGTCAGAACGGGGTTCAGTGTGACTGTTACATCGTCCTTTGTGTATGTCGTTCTTCGGCTGCTCAGGTCAACGGAGTTGCCGTTCGAATCGAAGCTGTTATACTCGGCAAATACGCTAGGGTTCACATTCATTGGGTCGCCCCATCCTGTCGCTGTTGGTATGATGTTCATTTTTGTGTCGATGTATACACACTTCGGACTGCTGCTCCATGGGCGTCCAAGCATATATTTTCCGGCATTGATTGCGTCACCGTCAATCGTGCAGTCTTTGAACACATAGCCCCAGTCTGTGCTTGTGGATGGTGCGGCAATCACATTCGCGCTGGTCCTGTATTCAAGGTATATGTTGCATCGGTTGAAGTATACATCTCCAAATCCGCATATAAAATCAACTGTTCCGTGTATCTCGCTGTCCTCCCAGTACGTCCTGTCGCTGCGCGAGTAGTATGTGTCTTGTGTGCTCAGCAGTCTGACATTTTTGAATATGTTTTTCTTTCCTTGGTCTCTGACGACTACGAATCTTCCGGCAACTGCTCCTGCCTCCACTGTCCCTCCGTTTTTCAGACTCAGATCTTGCAGATACATGTTGCAAGCGTTGCTGCCAAAGTCAAGTGTGGCTGTTGTTCCAATACCTTCGGTTGTTGACTGGTTAAACATCAGCGTTTTTGCAGTGCTTTGTCCTATCAGCGATATGTTGCCGGTGTTTATGGTTGTCATTTGGTTGCTGTCTCCGGTCAGGTTTCCTATGTCATAGTCACCGTTTGGCACGAATATGTAGAATCTTCCGCTCGCATTTGCAGCTGCTGCAAGTGCTTCTTTGAAGTCTCCGTCAATTCCTACCACAAAATCAAATGTCTTTTTTTCTACTGAGTAGCCTGATGCTTTTATTGTGAACGAGATGGAATAGGTTGCTGTGTTTATTCCTCCTTTTGTTTTAAGTGTTGCTTGGTATACTCCAACCTCGTCGTATGCAACACCGCTGAAGGTTATTGTTTTTGCCTCGTCGTCTATTGTGTACTCAACGCCGTCTGGCACACTGCCTTCAAGTGTCACTGTTGTTGCGTTCTCCCATGTGTAGTAGAATGATGTTATTGCAGAGCCTTTTGCAACCTCCTGGTTCGAGCTTCCTGCCCCGTGTTTCACAATCTTGGCCGAGTCTTCAAAGCTGCTCTCGCACGCATAGTCGCTGCTTGTCAGTCCGTCGCTCAGTCCGTCGCTCATTATGTCGCATACCAGTGAGTTCATGTATAGCTCTAGATTTGTATATCCGCTTCCGTCGCTTGACAGCTTGGCTCCGTCGGTCGAGTCAGTTTTGTCAAGTCCTTTCTGGTCTTCCCACTGGTCTGGCATTCCGTCTCCGTCGCTGTCGGTTGGAGTCGCTTCGCTGTCATAGTTTGGCCATCCGCCCACGTCTGCTGGCGAGTCTATAATTCCTAGTCCGCCAAGCACTGAGCCAATATAGGTATAAGTTCCGTTTTTGGCTTCGTTTGCAATCCTTGTGTCGATAGCGTCTCTGCTTTTTGAGCATCCGGCCAGCATCAGCACTTTTTCAAATGCTTTCTCAGCAGTGTGTGTTGTTACTGGTGTGACTGCAAATTCGCTGTCGCTTTTGATGGCCTCCTGGGTCATTTCGCTGTTGTTTCTGTTGTCAACGTCTATTCCGCTCCAGTCCCAGTTCTCGCCTTTCTCGTTCATGTAGTTTCCGTTCACATAGAAGTGTCCGTATGTTCCTTCTGGCTGGGCATTGCTTCCGTCGTCGGCGTTTGGCTGGAATATTCTGTATTTAATCGACGATGCTGTTGCTGGTCCGCTTTTGTAGTAATTGTTCACAAAGTTGTAGTTTCCGCCCTCGCCTGCATATCCGCTGTTTGTGCTTCCCCAGTTGTAGAATACGTTGTTTCTTAGGTCAACCAGTTCCAAATCTGGCTCGTTTGTATATCTGCTGCCGCAAATTCTCGGATTGCGGCTGTCGTTGTGTGCAACAATGTTGTGGTGGAATGTGGCCCCTTGTCCGCCCCATATGCCGCCATATCCGTGGTTTCCTTTGGGGTGTATTGAACCCCTCAGGCTCTCGGCTATTATGCACCACTGCATTGTGAAGTTCTTGTTGTTGTAGAATGATGCGCATTCGTCGGTGCTCCAGCCCATCGAGCAGTGGTCAAGTATTATGTTGCTCTGGTTTCTGCCCCATATTGCATCTCTGTCTTGATATGGAGTCCCGTCGTCGTTATATCCGTCTGGTTTGTCGGTTCCAAGTCTGAATCGCAAAAATCTGATAATGACGTTGTCGGCTCCTACATATACGTTGTAGTCTTTGAGGCATATTCCGTCACCAGGTGCTGTCTGTCCGGCTATTGTCAGGTCGCCGTTGGCTATTGTCAGCTGTGAATTCAGTTCTATTATTCCACTGACATCAAACACTATTGTCCTGGCTCCGCTTTGGTTGACGGCATACCTCAGTGTGCCCTCACTGCCGTCGTCGAGCAGACTGGTAACGTGATAAACAGTACCGCCTCGTCCGCCGGTTGTGTACATTCCAAAGCCTTCGGCTCCAGGAAATGCGGGTGTCTCACCAAAGGCTGCATTTGCCGCAAGTGCAATCATTGTGCTTGCGGCTGCCTTTCTGCACCATCTTATTGTTTGTGGTTTTATATTCATAACTCTATTTTTTTATGTTCGTCCTATACGATTATGAATTTAATGATTTTTGTTCGGATGCTAAAATAATGTTGCTATGCTTCACAACATATGGACTTTAATTTCTTTGTATGTGAAAAATCTTTCATTTTGTTGCAATGGCTGATCCGTTCGCTTTAACTGTGCTCTGGAATCGTGTTTTAAAACATGCGTTATGTTTTTGTTTTTATTTGTTATGATTGTATTTTTGCCCCCAACTGCAAAGTAATGTTGAACGACTGTTTACTTATTGCCAATTAGTTACGTTGAAAACAGCCGTCATGATATGAACTAAAACATATATTCTGATACAATGAAAAGCTTTACTAAAAAATTAGTGTGTGCGGCGGCATTGGCTTCCGCACCATTCTCGGCCGTTTTGTTGTCGGCGGCTGAGGGCGATGCCTACACTTGGCCCGCCTATTCTCCAACTTGCAACTACAATTTCAAGGCCGAGGGTATCGAATACACTATGCCTGAGAAAAACTACGAGGGCAGCTGCTATAACTCGCGTGCAGGTGAGGCTCATAAGGACTGGTGGTCTTTTGTTTGGGGCTCAAACCGCAACAGTTTGGTGTCTGATGTCTCAATAGAGAACCTGCTGACTCATTTCAATGAGGAGTTCAATTATATCACGGATACAATGGGTTGGCCACGCGACAAGCGAATCCAGGATGGCTACCGCAGTTCCGTATTCTTATATGGCTCTATGAGCTGCACTGGTTCTAATGATAATACGGAGACTGGTGGTTGGCAGACTTATATCGACGGATATCCTGCAGTCAACGCGTCTTATTATCCTGTTTACTCTTTCGACCCTAGCTGTCCTTATTCTGACCGCGAGAGTCAGATGAGTGCTATGATTCACGAGGGTGTGCATTGCATTCTTACAACTCTTGGTGCAAGCCATGTTCACTGGTTCCAGGAGAGCGGCAACACTTGGTTGCAGCAGGAAATGGCCGTCAGACGTGGTGGCGAATATTCGGGCATGGGCTTTCTTAATGCCGTTCCTCTTATTTGTCCGTTTATGCCTATCGAGTGCTACAGTGGCTGGCTGCTCGATGGCTCATTTGGCGGACCTGGTGCACAGGGTGTTGGCTCTAATCCTACATGCAACTGGCGCACAACTCTTGGCGGCTCGCAATACAGCAATATTTTCCCAACATTCCTCGGTCTGTGGATAAGCGAGGGCGCTGTGCCTTGGATTTGGGTCAATACAACAAATTCAAGCAAGTACATTCTTGAAACCATGGGCGACCATATGGGCGACGCTCAGATTCGCAGACTCATCATGGAGTATCGTGCCAAGATGGCTATGCTCGACATGAAAGGTTGGTCGGCCGAGATGCGTAACCTTATAAATCAGAATTTCGGATACAGCTTGGGCTGCGAATGCTCTTCTTGGAGCGGTTGGAGCTGTTCTCAGTCTGCCGACGCTTGGGTCTGCACTCCTTATGTCGAGACAACACTGAGCGGAACTACTCTTACTCCTGAGAGCACAACCACTCCAGGCTGGTCGGGCGCTAATTTCATACCTCTTAATTGCAGCGGCAAGGGCTCTACGGTCAAGGTCGGTTTCACTCAGATTGGCGACAACATGACTTTGCAGCTTTGCTATCGCGGCACAGATGGCGTTCCTGTCTATAGCGAACCGGTTTATGGTGATGGCACTGCCGTGCTTAATATAACAACCGAGCCTCAGGACAATATCGTTATGGCAGTTGTCTGCAACACCGACTATGCCTACAAGGGCGAGGAAACTCGTACTAAACATCATGACTACAGACTCACTCTCGAGTCTGGTGTGACAAGTGCTGCCGATCCTCACACCGCTTGGTATAATAATTTCGTACTTACTTACGATTGGAACTCAGTCTCTAACACTGCAAAGATTGAGGATGCTGAGGCTTCAAGCTCAAGCTCTGCTTCGCAGTCAACACTGCCTACCGACACTCTCGTATATAATGTTTCGCTTCCTGTTGGCACAAACTACAGCAGTGTCTCTGTATCACTCGATGCCGATAAGATTGCTGGCTATCTTGGTCTGACTTCAAGTGCTTTGTCTTCTGGTGTTGGCAGCTCCGTAAACTTCTATGGTGTCAACCTCAATGGCGGTTTATACACAACTTACACTGCCAATAATGGTTACTGGTTTGCCTCAAACGGCAATGTTTGCTCTTGGTCTGATTCTAATTCCAGAATTTTCGCTGAACTCACAGCTTCTTCCATGTCTGTAAATATTGGTCAGTATGCCGACTCTGTTAGCCGTGTTTCTGCTGGCGACAACTACAAGGTGACAACTTGCTTCCAGACTACTGACCATCAGGTCAACGTGGTTTTCAATATCTCTGTTACAAATTCTGACGGTTCTTCTGCCAACACAGACGATGCTTATGATGTCCAGACTCTGACTTATAATGTTTCGCTTCCTGTAGGCACTGACTATAAGTCGACAAATATTGCTGTTGATGCCGACAAACTTGCCGAAATGCTTGGCGTTCAGGTCAGCGTCATCAAGTCTGATCTTGGCAACTCAGTTAAGTTCTATGGCGTTAATCCAGACAGTTCTGTCTATATGGCTTATACCGCTAACACTGGTTATTGGTTCACTTCAACAGGAACCGTGTGCGAGTGGTCTAATTCTGATTCTAAAATATTTGCTGAGTTAAACACAACAGACTTGTCTGTAAATGTTGGCCAGTATGCAACTTCTGATGCTGGCTCTTCACGCGTGGCTGTCGGCGAGACTTACAAGGTGGTCGAGTGCTTCAGATATGACAACAAACAGGTTAATTTGGTTTTCAATATCACGATAACCGACGAAGACGATTCTGCTGTTCATAGTCCGTTTGTTTATGAGAATTCTCGTCAGCGTCAGCTTACAACTTGGTACGAGAATGGGGTGGTGGTTGCAAACTACACTATACCTTACGATGGCGATGCTAAACTGAGCATCTACTCTCCAACTGGCGCACTCCTTGAGCATCTCGTTAATGGGCAGGTTGATGCCGGCAACTATAGATATGACATCGATTTCAAGGCTATGGGATATCCAGCTGGCATATATTTGATTAAGCTCTACTATCCTGGCTACTCTGAAACAAAGATGGTTGTGGCTCAGCCTTAATTGGTTATGTTGATGGTTTAAAATCACAATATTTATTTATATGGACACCTTTTTTGAGGGTGTCCATTTTTTTTGATTGTTCGTCCTGTGTCATTATTTATGATGAATGAGAGGTTGAAATATGCCAATTGTTGATGATTGATGTGGCAGGTGTGAGACGCTAATTTTGTGGTGTGTAATAATATGAATTTTAGTATGAAATTTTACAACAAATTTGCTTTCGCAGCTCTCTCTGCTGCCATGATCGCTGGCTTTGTTGCTTGCGACGACGATGACGATAACGAGAAATCAAGCGATTCTTCTCTCAAGTATTATGCAACAACCAACATGACTTGGGCTGAGTTCTATGCTGGCGAACTTGGCAAGTCGGCGTCTGTGCTTTCTGCTTCGGGCTACGATGGTGTCACTGCTGCCACTAAATCAAAACCTTCTATGTTCTCTTCTTGCATCGTCGAGGATAGCGTGAACATCCTTGGCGTGAAGAATGTGAATGTGGCTATGTCTGAGACCGTTTATAAATCTCTTTCTGATGCTGATAAGCAGAGATTCACTTTCTACACTGATACTGTATTCTCTCAGTATAAGAAGTTGAACTCAGATGGCAGTTTCGACAAAATGGTAAGTCCGGTTTCTTCGCAGAATCCTTCTTCTGTTTCTTTAACTTGCGGATATGACGCACGCTGGGATCAGTATGTCATCGATTTGTCTGGTCTTGATTTGAGCGAGATTAAGGACTCTTCTAGCAACGTGGGTTGTTTGATGGGTGCATTGCTGACAACAACCGACGGCTCTGTCTATGGCTTGAAGCCGCTGTATAACTTGTGGCTCAACACTGCCGAGTTTGGTTTCAGTGTCAGCGCATTCTCTGAGGTTCACGGCTATTCAGTCGGATATGAGCACACTTCTTCTCTCGAGGGCAAGACCGTTAAGAATCTTACTTATATCCTGAGAGACAAGAGCAATATCTCTATTGATATGAATGTTTTTGTGAAGCTTTCAACCGACGCTTCTGTGGCTGTTGATGGCAGCGTTGCTGCTGGCACTGATGTTAATGTTAATCTGGTTATGAGCAACCTTCCTTCCGACTCTGATTTCAAGTTGACCGCTGTCAAATCGGGTTCTGGCAGAGCAGCAAAAACTTTAACTGCTGATCAGTATTCTTATTCTGACGGTGTTCTTACTTTGAATGGTGAGGTTGCTGCTGGCACATATACAGTGTCTTTTACCGACGACAAGTACGTAAATATCGGTACTTCTTTCACTGTTGAATAAGTATTGCAAATAAGGCAGAATTGATATTTTTTTTGCGCACGACCAATGATTATTGGCCGTGCGTTTTTTTTCGCGTGCTTTGTTGCGTTACATATAAAAAAAGGAATGCTCACCGCATCCCTTCTTGATCTGAGCGATAAACGGGGCTCGAACCCGCGACCTTCGGCTTGGGAAGCCAACGCTCTACCAACTGAGCTATTATCGCATCTGCAGCGCAAAGATAGCCATTTGGGTCGTAAAAACAAAATATTTAAAGTTCCATGCGATGATAAAATAACTATTCTGCATCTGCAGACGTTGGACTCAGGTGTGAAAAAAATCCGCACTACGTGGTTTGTAGTGCGGATTTCTTCTGCTTGTCTTATTCGTTTTTCTTCTAATTCTTTATGAATCTCTCAACCATTACAGTGTTGTTTGTTTTCACTTTCACGGCATAAACTCCGTTTGCAATCCTTGATGAAGTCAATGATAAGTTGTTCACTCCTGCTGTCAGGACTGCGTCGCTGCTGTGAATTTCGTTGCCTGTCATGTCTATAATTGATATGGCAGCATTTGTGCCTTCGGCCGACTCTATAATCAAGTTGATATCGTCAGTGTTGCTTGCCGACTCTCATGGCTTTTAATTGATTATAAGTTCTGTGGCAAATTTATTACGTTTCCGAATGATTCAGTATGCACTATTATATCATTTCTTTTTCATTTTTCGTTCATTCTTGGGCTTATGTTTGTGCTTGTTGACAGATATAGACTTATTTTTTCTTATCTTTACAAAGTGAACTTTTAATGCCATGATAGACAAGGACGAATCTTTTATGAAACGCTGCTTCCAGCTCGCAACCAATGGTATGGGCTGTGTGGCGCCAAATCCAATGGTGGGTGCTGTTATTGTGCACGATGGACGCATCATCGGTGAGGGCTGGCACCGACAGTGGGGCGGACCGCATGCCGAGGTTAATGCTGTTGCTTCTGTTCTGGATAAGTCTTTGCTGTGCAACAGCACTATCTATGTAAGTCTCGAGCCTTGTTCTCATTATGGAAAAACACCTCCGTGTGCAAAATTACTTGTCGATTGCGGCTTCCCTAGGGTGGTAGTGGCAAATATGGACCCATTCCCGCTGGTTTCCGGACGTGGAGTGCAGATGCTGCGCGACAGCGGTGCTGTGGTCGAAACCGGTCTTCTTGAAGCCGAGGGCTGGGAACTTAATCGCCGTTTCTTTACTTTCCACACAAAGCATCGACCTTACGTTATACTGAAGTGGGCGCAGACTGCCAATGGTTTTATGGCTTCTGCTGGTGGCGGGAGACTTTTTATTTCCAATCCAGTGTCGTCTGTGCTTGTCCATAAGCTTAGAGCCGAGGAGGCCGCTATTCTTGTCGGCACAAACACGGCGATGCTTGATAATCCAAAATTGACAGTCAGAGACTACTCTGGCAAGAATCCCGTCAGGGTGCTTATCGACCGCAGACTTTGTGTCCCAGATTCGTTTAATATATACAATGATGAGGCCAAGACCATTGTATTCACCGAGGCAGATTCTTGCAATATGCATGTTGGCGATAATGTGCATTTTGTCTGTGCGCCTTTTGATTCAAATGGTGTTGACTTGAATTTTGTTATGGAGACTCTTTATAACACGAATCTGCAGAGTCTGATTGTCGAGGGTGGCGCTTCTCTGCTTAACTCCTTTGTTAGAGACGGCTTTGTCGACGAGTGCAGAGTCGAAACTAATCTGTCGCTTTCTGTTGCCGATGGTTTAAGGGCTCCTCAACCTGTCGGTCGTGTTGTCTCAACAGAAATGGTGAGTGGCAATATGATTCAAAAATTCCGTTCTTAGGTCTATGGTTTGGGATTTAACTTCTTATTTGCTCATTGCGTTGTATATTTTCACCATCGGGTCCACAATCCTGATGATGCTGATGGAGAACCGCAGTCCCTACAAGTCAATTGCATGGATTGTAGTTCTGCTTATTTTCCCTATTCTGGGTCTGGGTTTCTATATACTTGTTGGACGTAATTTCCGTAAGAAATTTGTTGTGTCTCACCGCAGCCTGAAAACAGAGAAGGGTAGACCTGAGGAAACGGAAAACCTTGGCCCTCAATTGCGTTTCCTGCCTGCCAGTACGCAAGGACTTGCTAATATGGTTGGAAATAGCTGCGGAGCAAATCTTTATGACAATAATCAGATAACACTATACGACAATGGCACTTCGCTTTTCAAAGACGTTTTTGCCGAAATGGAGAAAGCCAAAGTCTATCTTCATGTTGAATATTATGTGTTCAATTCAGACGAGGTCGGAAATCAGTTCATGGATATTCTTAAGCGAAAGTCGCTCGAAGGGGTTAAGGTTAGGCTTATCGTCGATGATGTCGGCAGTTGGAAACTGAAAAAATCTTCCGTGAAGCAGCTGCGCGATGCTGGTGTAGAGGTGTTCTGTTTCATGCGTGTGGCTCTGCCGTTCTTGAGCAGCCGGGTCAACTACAGAAACCATCGGAAGATTATTATCATCGATGGAAAGGTGGGATTCACCGGGGGCATGAATGTTGCCGACAGGTATGTCAAGGGCACTAAGTGGGGATGTTGGCGCGACACTCATCTCCGTGTCGAGGGCTGTGGCGTTTATGGCTTGCAGAAGGTGTTCATAATGGACTGGTTCTTTGTGTCAAGAACATATCTCGACGACGACAATTCGTTCTTCCCTAAGCTGGAATCTAATAATGGTGAGGCTCTGATGCAGATTGTTCATAGCGGACCAGACACTCTTTGGGAAAGTATTATGCAAATGTTTTTCTCAATGATTGCTCAGGCTCGTTCGTCTGTGCTTATTCAAACTCCATATTTTTTGCCGAATACTCAAATTGTAGAAGCTTTGCAGACGGCGGCTCTTTCTGGTGTTGATGTTCGTATAATTCTGCCTCGCAAGTCCGATGCTGGATTCGCTCTGAAGGCTTCTTGCTCGTATATCGACGATATGCTAAAAGCTGGCATTAAGGTCTATTTCTATGAGCCGGGATTCCTTCATTCCAAAACTATCGTTGTTGATGGTTTTGTGTCTACAATAGGAACTGCAAATATGGACTTCCGCAGCTTTGACCAAAATTTCGAGGTTAACACTATTATATATGATTCTGCTGTGGCCTCAAAACTGCAGCAGAGGTTTATGGACGATTTGAAAAACTCAACACAAATTCAGCTTCCTGAGTGGAACGAACGTCCTAAAATGAAAAAACTTGGCGAATCGTGGGCGCGCCTTTTCAGCCCTTTGATGTGATTATTTTTTTATGTCTGAAGAATTGAAAAACAATGCCGATGGTGGTGTTCATGTCGGCGGAAACATACACAATAATGAATTCCTGGCTCTCGAAGAAAAGATTGTCTCAATGCTTCGCACTATTTATGACCCAGAGATTCCTGTCAATATCTACGACCTCGGCATGATATATAAGATTGATGTGGAGGATGGCGGTGTCGTTAATATCCAAATGACGCTTACTGCTCCCAATTGTCCGGCTGCCGATTTCATCGTCGAGGATATGAAGCAGAAAATTGACTCTATCGACGAGGTTAATGTGACCAACATAGATATTGTCTTTGAGCCGGTATGGGACCAGAGCATGATGTCTGAAGAGGCTAAACTTGAACTTGGACTGTTATGATTCCTGCTGATACGTCTACCATTTCTGCTGACGGATGTCGCAACAAGGTGTATTTTGCCTCGGATGCCCATTTCGGACTTAGCCTTGTCGAGGATCCTATTGTTTCTCAGAAAAGATTTTGCCGTTGGCTCGACAGCATAGTCAGCGATTGCTGTGCTCTGTTTTTGGTCGGTGATATGTTCGATTATTGGTTCGAATATAGCTATGTTGTCCCAAAGGGATATGTCAGGGTTCTGGCAAAGTTGGCTGAATTTACTGATAGGGGAATTCCTGTGTATATGTTCTACGGAAACCATGATATCTGGATGTTCGACTATCTGCCAAAAGAGATTGGAGTGAAGATAATCACAGATAATTGGGTCGGCAACATTCTTGGTAAAAATTTCTATGTGGCCCATGGCGACGGCCTTGGCGATCCAAGCAAGACTTTCCGCATAATGCGTGGTTTTTTTCGCAGCAAGGTGGCTCAGACTCTCTATCGTTGGATACATCCTGATTTGACTATGCCTTTTGGCATGAATTGGGCTTATTATAACCGAAAACGCAAATCTAAGATTGTGGACGGAAAGGTGACTGAAAACGAGACTCAGTATCTTGGCGAGGATAAGGAGTTTCAGATTATCTGGTCAAAAAAATATTTGGCTCAGCACCCTGATGTCGATTTTTTTGTGTTCGGACATCGCCATATTGAACTCGACCTCCCTATTTCTGACTCATGCCGCGTGTTGATTTTGGGCGAGTGGATTCATTCGTTCACATACGCGGTGTTCGATGGCAAGCAGATGTCTTTGTGCCGGTTTAAAGACTGATTTTGGGCGGTCTTTATTTTTCTGCCAGTTTTTCATCAATAAATTTGGTCACCTCTTCAATTTCAGTCGGATCGAACCATGTTATTTCTTCGTCGCGTTTAAACCATGTCATTTGTTTCTTGGCATACCTTCGGCTGTCCTGCTTTATCATTTCTATTGCATGGTCTTTATCCCATTCTCCGTCCATCCATTTGTATATCTCTTTATAACCAACCGTGTTTAAAGAATTAAGGTCTTTTTTGTTATATAGTGCTTTTGCCTCTTCAATCAGACCTTTCTCCACCATTTTGTCCACTCTTTTGTTTATCCTCTCATAGAGCTCTTCTCTTGGCAGACTGAGACCTATTTTTATAATGTCAAAATCTCTTTTTTTAGAGCTCTGGCTTCTCAGGTCGCTGTATGGCTTTCCTGTGGCAATGCATATCTCAAGTGCGTGGATTATTCTTTTGTAGTTCTTTTGGTCCATTTGTTCGTAATACTTAGGATCTAGCATCTTCAGTTCATCACGCATTTTCTCAATCCCTTCTTTTTCATATCTTTCCCATAGACTGTTTCTCAATTCCTCGTCCACTTCTGGTCTGTCGTCTATTCCTTTTGTGATGGCGTCAATATATAGCATTGAACCGCCAACCATTATCAGGGTGTCTTTCTCATTATACAGTTCTTCTGCTTTTTTTAGCATTTCTGTTTCAAATCTTCCGCAGCTGTAATAGTCTTCAAGCTCAAGCATACCAACAAAGTGATGTCTGACTCGTTTCAATTGATCCTCGTCAGGCGCGGCTGTCCCGATTCTCAGTTCGCGATAGAATTGTCTTGAATCGCATGAAATTATGTCACAACCAAGGTGCTCTGCCAAACTCAGACTTAGTTCGGTTTTGCCCACACCCGTTGGACCCAGCACTATGATTAGTTTTTTTTTCATACCAGTTCCAAAAAGTGTTTAATCTCGCTCATCCTTTTTCTTGCTGCTTGTCTTCCCATATCATACACAAGTCTCATTTTCTTTTCGTCCTGTTCTATTCTGCCTATTGGCAGGGTTTCGTCAGGACATATAATCAATGTTTTTCCTTTTTTTTCCTGTTCCGAGATGTAGTCAAGCTCATTATTGTACATCAGATGTCTTTTTGACAGACCTTCAACAATTTTTGGTGTTTTCTTTAATATCAGTTTGATTATGGGCATTCCGCCAGTCTGTTTTTTCTTGAAACCTTTTGGTTGTGTCAGCACAACAATGTTTTTCTCAAATCCGCAATCCTCAAAGTGTTTTAATGGAATAGAATCAGAAATGCCTCCGTCAAGCATTTTTTTTCCGTCCACTTCAACCACTTTTGATGCTATTGGCAGTGAGCCAGAGGCTCTGAGCCATTCAAGCTCATTGTCTCCTATTCTTGTCAGTTGCTTGTATACGGGCTTGCCTGTTTCAACATCCGTGCACACAATATGGAATTCGGTCTTGTCTTTCTCAAATGTTTCTTTGTCAAAAATATCCAGTTCGTTTGGCAGTGTATGAAATGAAAACTCTGCATCAACAAGATTTCCTGTTTTCAGCAGGTTCCAGAAACTCATATATCTACTGTCGTCCTTGAATCTTATATTGTATCTCAGTGCACGTCCAGCTTGATGGGATTTGAAGTTGCATCCAAATAGGGCTCCTGCCGAAACTCCAATCATTCCGTCGAAACGGACTCCGCTCTCCAGCATCTCGTCTATCACACCTTCGCTGAAAAGTCCTCTCATTCCACCGCCTTCAAGTACTAAACCTTTTTTCATCTTTTATATTTGATGTGTTATTCAATCTTCCACTCCACCAGGTTTCTAGCCTCGGTGCTGAAGTTTGCGCCT
>R06__coassemble_35_pt1 | contig 55927 bp, 27 predicted proteins | sample R06__metabat2_high_PE_023 | metagenome-assembled genome bin R06 | reverse complement strand
GAGTCTCCAACGGATTGCCTTTTTTAGACAACTCGCTGAGGGTTTCCTGATCTTCAAACAAGGATTTTGAACTGTTTTGGTGATATTTTGACACTTTTTTGATATTTTATACTATATATAATTAACTAAATATCAAAATTTTAATTTATAGAGGTCCCCTATATAGAAATCAGCCCCATGAAACATCACGTTTCATGGGGCTGGTTTTGTTTTAAATAGCGAATGGAAAAGAGCTGCGGCAGACTGTATTTTTCCTCGTTTTTATGTTATACAATATAAAAATGTGTATTTCTTTTTTGTGAATGCTTTTTTGTTTGAAAGATTTTTTTTGTCGCAACAACATTTGCCGAAAACTATTTGTATATTTGTGTCCCTAGTTATGTTTATTTGCATTATAGGGTATAGTATATTTTGAAAATAATTAGTATCAAATATGTGTAAAAGAATTAGTTTTTTGTTGCTGCTCTTGACCATGGCAGCAGCAAATGCCTTTTCGCAAAGTAAGACCATCTCGGGAGGTAACGACCATGGTCTGATTATTTGCGCTCAGGGTTACCTCTACACGTGGGGTAACAACTATAGCTCCACCATTGGTGGACCGCTTCTGGGTATTGACCCCGAAGACACTCAAACTGGTGGTAATGCAGAGTCGAAGTATGTTTATGCTCCGTCTCGTGTAAAGACCGACAACTTGACCTTCAGTATGGTCACTGCAGGTTCAGGTGCGTTCAACCTCGCATTGTCTTGCTACAAGATTGTTTATGCCTGGGGTGACAACCAAAATCAGGAGTGTGGACAGGGGCCTTCGTACAATAGCAATATTGTGCAGTACCCTTCTCCAGTCTTGAAAGGTGAGACTCCGGGTTATAATCTCGACGGTACTGCTGGCGGTGATTATCTTGGTGGCGTCACCTACATTGCCGCTTCAACAAACTCCGGCTTCGCTATCATGAACGACGGACGTGTTGTTGGTTGGGGTAGTGGCTCTTGGAATGGTAATACAACAAATCCTGGACTTCCTTCTTACATTAAGAAGGAGGATGGCACAGATATAACTGGTGTTACACATATTTCTGGTGGTGATGATAACCTGCTGATTCGTTGTGAAGACGGTACTCTTTGGGGTATCGGTCCTTGGAACGGACAGACAACAGATGCTGTAACATATGCTGTTCAAGTCCTTAAAAATGAAGATGATACTCCATTGATAAATGTAAAGATGTCTGCAGCAGGCGACGTCTGCGGTTTCGCTGTTACAGCCGATGGATATGTATGGTCTTGGGGTAATGGTGGTTGGGGAGGCTCAACCGGTGTTTCAGGAAATGGTTTGACTCATGCAAAGGCTATTCAGGTTTGTGCAGGTGAATATCAGACTATCTCAAACGAGGAGTATCTGACAGATGTGAAAGAGGTGGTCGGCGGACGTGGACACGGCGCCGCTGTCACTAAGGAAGGATATTTGGTTTATTGGGGTTGTATCGACGAAAACGGTGGTGTATGTCCTACTGATCCTGAAGAAGTTGATGCAACATACAAGTCTGGTTCGCAGGGTGTGAAGCCAATTCTTGCAAGATATTGTGATGCAAGTGGTAATCCTGGAGAAATCGTCACCGATGCGGTCAGCATTTCGCGTGGTGATAACTTCGACTTCATGATGAACGATAAGGACGAGTACTACGTTTGGGGTCTTAATGACCTTGGCCAGTGCGGTACTGGTGATAAAACTGTTGACGTTTACAACTGTCTTGTCAAGCTGGAGACTATCCCATGCGAAATTCAGGATAACTGTCCTACAGTCTTCATGGTTGACCAGATTAAGTGTCCGGGAGAGGTCATTGAGTTGGATTGCGGATATGTTGTTCCAAAGGGCAAGGAAGACAGATACTTCGTTTCTTGGTGGTATAACGGAACTCTGCTTAACACTTCAACAAAGAATTCTACCAAGGCTCAGCGTTTGGCCGACCCTTACAATGTGGCTGTCATAGAAATCTCCGATCCGGGCGAATATAAAGTTAAGGTTGAGTATATTGGAACAAACATCCCTTGTGATGCTTGTACTCCTGACTCGGTTACAATCACAGTCACAGATATGGATATGCCTATCGACACTGCCATAACTGTTATGAACTGTGTTGCCGAGCCTCTTAGCCCATCTGCTTCAGATGTTATCTGCTACGAGTTCACTGTCAACAATTCTTTCTATAAGGCGTCGCAGACAGCTTCTTTCGCTGCTTTCTCTACAGAAACAAGCACCGATACTCTCGAAATCATGACTGCAAAGGGTTCTGGTGGTGTTGCAGAGTTCTGCGTAACTGGTGACAAAATCGGAAAGACTGAGGTTCATGACAATGCGGCTCTTGCTAGTGCCGACACCACATACACAATATGGGTGGAGGATATAACTTCGTTTGAGACATATTTGTATAAGGACGATGCACATACACTGCTTGAGAGTGGCGGTTCGTTCCAGTCTTATGGATTGCTGCTCAACCAGTATGCCGATGCTGATTTGAAGTCGTTCGACATCGCGGCAAAGAGCTACTCTGGCGAGGCTACAATCACAGTTACTCCAAAGGTTTATCTCGCAACAAAGAACTCCAACGGTATGTATGTTGTTGGTGACTTGTTCTGGGAGGGTACAGAGCAGAGCTTTACTGTTGATGCCAGTGGTCCTAACTATTGCACAGTTAAGTGTGGTGCCCGTCTGCCTGGAACATCTCGTGGTGTAAGATACGTCATGGGTATGTCTATCAACGGAAACTGCACACTATATAACTTCACAACAGGTGCTGTCAAGCAAAACACTCCAGAGTTCGTCACTCCTTTGATTGACTCCGAGGAGTTCGGTATATATGCAATGGGTGCAACTGCTAACTCATATACAACTTCTTCTAACGGTTCAACAACATTGTGCTATGCAAATGTTTGCTTCGGCAAGTTGACCGACTATGACTGCGGACGTATGATGTTGACTGCAAGATATGGATGTCCTCCTTGCAACCAGCCTGATGGAATCATCAAAATTGCCACAACACAGGAGGCTGATGCCGACGGAACAGTTTCTTTGTGTCAGGGTGAGGCAACAACACTCAGCGTGAGCGGTGTCGCAAAGGCTTCTGATCCTACTGCTTCATTCGATATACAGTGGTTCGACAACAGAAGCATGCTCGATGCTTCTGCTTTGCTTACCGACGAGAGCGCTTCTGCTTCTTCGTATGCAATTGCTTGGGAGGATATGACTCCGGGCGAGGAGAAAATGATATATATGCGTGTGCGCGACCACGACAAGCCGCTTTCGGCCGATTGCTGGGTTAAGGACTCAATCCTTGTGCGTGCCGACACTATTCCAGTTGTTCCTGAGGTTACTATCGACCCTTACTGCGAGGGCTCTCTCAATATTCTGAGCATTGCAGCAATGGCAACTAAGTTCGTATTCACGGGTTACACAACTGCCATTTCAAACGGAACTAATAAAGATATGTCTGCCCTTGAGCTTCAGGCTGAATTGACAAGCCTGACTGCTGGCGACCATGTCTATTCTTTGACTAATACAGACAAGGTTTCTGGTTGTGTCAGCGAACCTCTTGATGTCACAATCACAGTGAACGCTGTCCCTGAAAAACCTGCAACAACCGAGGTCCCAATGCTCAAGGAGGTCGGTTCAACCGAGTCTATAGCTGTTGGAGCAACTGCTGATCTTGGAAATACACTAGAGTGGTTCACAACCACATCTCTTGTTGGTGGAACAGAGATTGCACCAAACCAGGATAAGAGTGTCGCTGGTGAGTATTACTACTATGTAAGACAGAAGACTGCCGAAGGCTGTATCAGCGACACTGCTACAGTTAAGGTGGTTGTCAACGACGCTCCTAAACCAGGTGTAAGAGACACAATAATCTGTATGGGTGATGCTCTTGACCTTGAGGGACAGGTAACTGCTTTGACCGGATATACTTTGACTTGGTACACTTCGGCCGACGCCACTACAGGTAGCTCACTGACTTCAGCATTCTCTTCTGCAACTCCAGGAGTTTACACATACTATGTGTCTCAGACTAACCCAGAGACAGGTGCCGAGTCTGAAAAGGCCACATTCTCTGTAACTGTGGTTGGTGTGAATGCTCCAGTTGTTACTCCTGCACTGACTTATTGTAAGGATGCAACTGCAGCTTCTGTCGCTGGACTTGTTTCAGCTGATGTTGACGAGGCCAACTTCTATTTGGCTTCTGGTTTCAAATACTATAACTCGGTTGGTGTTGAAATCACAACAGCCGATGGTTTGATTCCTAACACTGCGGTTCTTGCAACTACAGTTTATGACTATTCTGCAACTCAAACTTACACGATTTTGACTTCGGGCGAGGTTTGTGAGAGCTCTCCTAAGGTTCCATTTGCAGTCACAGTTGAGGTTCTTGCAGCTCCAACAGGCGACATGACTGTCAACTACGTCAAGTCTGACGGCGCTGTTACTGGTTCGTTCGACAACCTGCTCCGCAAGAATCCGAACGTTGCTGTTGCCGACGAGGGCGCTTCTCTGATTTGGTATAATGCCGATTTGACACTTAGCAATGGCGATGGTTCAGTTCCAACACCAGCTTATGATGCTAATCAGGAGGATGACGTTGTCTTGACATACTACGTAAGTCAGAAGAACAGAAACAATTGCGAAAGTGAGCTTAAGGAAGTTACAGTTGTGATATCAACTGCTCCAATGCCTGTAACTCAGTATGTTGCATACTGCGAGGGCTCAACCGGAGATGACCTTTCAACAAAGGTTTCTAAGTCTGTTGCCAACGCATATGACAGTCAGGATAACTACGAACTCGTATGGTACGGTTTGAGTGATCCTAACTCTATCAGCGACCCTACAGCTAAAGCTGCTCTCGAGGTACCTGCTCCAACTGCAGCAACAACCATTACAGATGGTTCTGCAGCTCAGGTCTATACCTATTATGTTGCACAGAAGAATGTGAAGACGGGTGCAGTCAGCCGTGCTGCCGTTCTTTATGATACAGTTTACGCTAAACCAGTTCTTCAGGTTTCAAATCCAGCTGCAGTGTGCGAACCACAGACAGTCGACTTGAATGCAGCCGGATACTGGAATGTTTCAAGCGCAGTTAGAAACGTGGTCGTTTCTTATTCTGATATGACAGGAAACACAGTGCTTGAGAGTGATGTTAGAGAGGTTGCTCAGTCTAACACATACAATGTAGAGGCATACTTCATGGTAAATGGCGAGGAGTGCCGTTCTGCCGAGAGAAAACAGATTTCTGTAAGCGTTCACTACATTCGTGATTTGGCTATCGAAGGCTCAACAACGACTTGTCCTAACACAACTGTTGATTTGACTCCGTCTTGCGACTACGATGTTGCCGAACCTTCTTCTTCGTTCTCATACACTTGGACTTGCACAACAAATGGTGACGTCCAGACAACAACTGCAGGTCAGACAATGACAACTGCAACCTTGACAGGAACTGCAGGTCAGACATACACTTACACTTTGGTTGCTGAGGGTGGTGCTTGCGTAGGAGACTATGCGGCAAAGGCAACTCACACAATCGAGATTGGTGACGGCCCTGTTGTCGGTTCTATCTCAATGAGCGAGGACGGAAATCTTGCATCGAGCAGCTACACTGCAAGCAAGGCAGGTGTTTCGATATTCGCTTGCGGCGGTGCCGTAACTCTCGACGCTTCTGGTTTGACTGGTGAGTCGTTCAACTGGTATGATGAGACTGGCGCAACAGTTCTCTCTACAGGAATGACCTACACATTCACTCCTACAGCTTATAAGACTGTTCTTAATCTCCTGTATGTTAACAACTGTTTGACTGGTTTCCCAATCACTATCTATAATGTGCCAGTTTCAATCGTTGCCGAAAACACTAACCCAGACATCTGTGAGGGTGAGGCATTCTCGGCTAACCTGAATGTTACTTGCAATGACAATGCTTATATCATCAACTGGTATAAGGATGGTGTGGAGATGCCACAGTATGTTGGTCAGACTTCTTTGAATTTTGACCCTGCCACAACCGACAATAATGGTGTTTATACTTACGTCGCAACAAACCACAATGCCTGTGTGACAGAGGGTGAGATTGCCGAGGGCAATAAGGTGATTGTTAGACCTCGTATGCAGTTCACAGTTCAGTCTCAGTATGAGATTCCTCACGATGTTCAGGTTTCTATACCTCTTAACTTCACAGTACCAGCCGACGGCAATGTTCAGCGTATCACATGGACCGAGAATGGTGAGTCGGTTTCTTCAACTAATCCATACTCATTCACTGTGACTGCTGATCGTTCTCTTGATATCACAGTCGAGGATGCTGACTACTGTACTGTTACTGGTCACGTAGATGTTTTGGTTGATGCAAATCTTGCACTCAATGCATCGCTTGATGCAATCATGTGTGAGGGCGAAACTCGCGACTTGATTATCGATACAACTGGAACTGGTAAGTTCATCGACAACTCGGCTCGCATTTATATCGAGACTTATGTTGGTGGTGTTTATCAGAATACTTACAGCGGTGGTTGGTTCATCAATTCTGCTGATGGATTGCTGCACTACACAATCTCTCCTAAGGTGACAACTACATACAATGTTGTGTTCGCTTATCGTGAGGGACAGACAGGTCAGCAGATCAAGAACAAGGAACTTGAGATTGAGGTGCTCGGCTCTATCTCTCTCGATCAGGCTGATTCTTACTCACTCTGCGGTAGCGGAGATGCTGACAAGGAAATTGCCATCGTGGTTTCTCCTGCCGACAAGGCTGGTGATGTGACAATCGTTTGGGACGAGGACGACGCTATAACAACTGGTTTGTCTGGTTCTTCTTCAGTACGCGTAAGCCCTGAGTTCGACGAGACATTCCAGAGCGACTACTACTACAAGACTTTCCACTTGACTGCTAACTATAGTATCTGTCAGTCAGTCATGGGTACTGTCGCAGTCCGTGTCGACCGTCCATTGTCGGGCGCTATTGTCGGCCCAGAGAGAATCTGCGAGGGAACTTCTTCAACACTTTCTGCTGAATCATACAGAGCTTCAACTTATGTATGGAATTCAGATTATGATGACACTGCCTACGGACAGACTACGGCTGCCATCACAATCAACCCTGTATATGATCCAACCGAGTATGATGTTGACATGACTCGTGGCGAGTGCTCCGCTTCAGACTCTTGGTCAGTTATGGTTTCAACAATGCCTAGAGTTGCCGAGATTGACTCTCTGTTCTATAATGAGCGTGAGGTTATCATGATGGCTGGATATGGTACTGAACCATTCCGCTTGTGGCTTGACAACACAGCACGCGAGGATTCAACTTCGCTCATCTTCACTGATGTTGACTACGGCAAGCGTGTGCTTCATGTTATCGACGACGCCGGCTGTACAACAGACACTGTGTTCTATGTTAACAGCCCAAGTCTTGAAATCCCGGTTATCGTATCTCCAAACGGTGATGGCAAGAACGATGTGTTCTCTTGCAGAACTTTGCAGGAGGCATTCCCTGACGCAAAGGTTTCAATCTACGACCGCTACGGCAAGTTGCTCGTTAAGTACAGCGGCTCTTCAACAGGTTGGGATGGAACTTACAACGGAAACGCAATGCCTTCTACCGACTACTGGTATGAAATTGAAATCAAGTCTATTGGCAAGACTTACACTGGTCACTTCACTTTGTTGAGACAGTAAATAAATCCTCAGACGTTTTTTAAATATCTGATATAATAAATTTGAAGCCACAGGTGACTATGTCGTCTGTGGCTTCTCTTTTTTTTGTTATACGATTTTTTTATTTTTGTGATGCACTAATTTTTGCGTAATGGATAACAATAAAATTTCCGAAGAGTTGATATCTGGGGTTGTTGAATCCCTCTCAAATATATCCACAAGCACCGATGTCTATCACCAGGGACATGACAAAATACCTTTTCCCTCATCGGCTGTCTTGAGAGAAATTGTCGATATGGCACGCGAGGTGCTTTTCCCTGGCTATTTCGGTTCGGCGGTCATCAACCAGTCAACCATAAAATACTATATTGGTGTGCTGGTGGACAGATTGAGCCAACTGCTGTTTGATCAAGTCCTTGCCGGTTTGTGCTTCTCAGAGTGCAAAGATTCGGCCGACCTGATGGAGAAGCAGAAACAGGCCAGATGCATAACCGAAGAATTCATCAGTTACCTGCCTGAACTGCGTGATGTTCTGCTCACCGATGTGATAGCCAGTTTCGACAGTGACCCTGCCGCAAAAAGCAATGCCGAGATTGTGCTTGCATATCCAACAATGAAAGCGGTTTCAAGTCAGCGCATGGCACACAAACTTTGGGTTCTCGGTGTCCCATTCATTCCACGAATGATAACAGAAATGGCTCATAGCGAGACTGGCATTGATATCCATCCGGGCGCACAAATCGGCAATTATTTTTCTATTGACCATGGAACTGGCGTGGTGATAGGTGAAACTGCCATAATCGGCAATAACGTGAAGTTATACCAGGGCGTGACTCTCGGTGCAAAGAAATTCCCTCTCGACGAAAATGGAAAACCAATCAAGGATGCACCTCGTCATCCAATAGTCAAAGACAATGTGACCATTTATTCCCATGCAGCCGTGCTTGGACGCATAACTATTGGTGAGGGGGCCACAATTGGTGCCAACAAATGGGTGCTTCACGATGTGCCAGACGGTATGTTCGTAAAGGAGGATATGATGTAAAAATATATAGAAGGGCTTAGATGCCCTTTCTTTTTTCTTGAACCTATGGAGCAGATAATTCATATTGCAGACACAACAAGCACAAGCGACACTCTGCTTGAACTTGTCAAATCCAATAAACAGTTGGCCGAGGGAACCATGGTATGTGCTGATTTCCAGACTAACGGACGCGGGCAAGCATCAAACAAATGGGAATCGGAGCGAGGAAAAAATCTGCTGTTCTCAATTTTGACGTTTCCTGATTTTATCCGTCCCTCGCAACAGTTCTTGATTTCGCAGGCTGCAAGTCTGGCTGTGGTCGATTTCCTCTCATTGTGTTGCGGATTGAAAGACATTAAAGTGAAATGGCCAAACGATATTTATTGTGGCGACGGAAAAATTTGCGGAATGCTGATTGAAACCTCGTTGCTTGGCGCCAATTTCGAATATGCGATAGCTGGTGTCGGCATAAACATCAACCAGACGGAATTTTTCAGCAATGCTCCTAATCCTGTTTCTGTTTGTCAACTGAACGGAAAAATTTTCAATTTGGATATTTGCGCTGTGCAGATGCATCAGTTCTATATGGCAAGATATATGCAGCTTTGCAATGGTGAGTATGATTCCATAAGACAGGAGTATAAGAAAATGTTATATTGGAATGACGGACAGCACAGATACTGCGATGCTGATGGTGAGTTTGATGCTGAAATCGCAGATGTGAAGGATAGCGGTGTGCTTGTTCTGAAAACTTCGGACGGGAACTTAAGGGAATACTGGCACAAGGAAGTCGAATTTATGAATCATAAATAGTTGTTTCTGCTGGGATTTTAAAGGCTTTTGCTGCGGCAAAAGTCTTTTTTTGTTATCTGTATGTCTGTTTTGTTTATTATGTTCTACCATTGTTGCAATTCTGTATGTGATAAATTGTAACCTATATTCTTGGCTTTTCTTACAATATGTAATCTTATTTTCTTTATGTGCTTACATTTTGATATCAGAACGCATAAAGGCTTACTAAATGCTGTCAAATATATACCTGTGTTTGATAATCTGTATAATTTTGCAGTGTAAACAAAAAGAAAGAATATAGGTTGATTTGCTATACAAATGCAATTTGAATTCTCCTTATTGTTTGCAAGATGAAAGAATATATTGAAAATAAATGCTATTAATTGTTGAGTTATGAAAAAGTTATTTATTAGTTGTGTCGCATTGTTGAGTGTATGCTTGTCTGCAGTGGCACAAGAAACAGCTGAAGAAACAAAAGCAAAGGTAGAAGTTAATGCGGGTGCTGACCTGGTCAGCGGATATTTGTGGCGTGGCCAGCATCTCAGCGGTGCTGCTTTCCAGCCAACTCTCGGATTTGGCGTGGGTGGATTCTCGCTTGCTGCATGGGGATCTATCGATTTCAAGAACGAGGCTCACGAGTTCGACTGGGTTGCTGCTTACTCATTTGACAAGATTGGTTTGTCGATAGCTGTTACAGACTATTATGGATTGTTCCATGGTAAGAACGCAGCCGACGGTAATATCTGGGACGGTGACGTGCTGGTTAAATACGGAAACTATGACAACCATATCCTTGAGGGAACTGTAGGTTATGACTTCAGCGCAGTTTGCAACAAGTTTGCTTTGACACTCGCTGTCAATGTTAACATGGTCAACGACGACGACCATTCAACCTACATTGAGCTTGGATATCCAGTGAAGACTGATCTTGTTAACCTTGATTTTGCCGTAGGTCTAACTCCAGCCGAGGGCGCTTACTCTGACAACTTCAACATTGTTAACATCTCTATCAAAGGAACTAAGGAACTTGAGTTCTCTCCTAAATTCTCGCTCCCTGTATTCGCTCAGGCTGTGCTGAATCCTAACAAGGAACAATGCTCTATAATCTTTGGAGCTTCTTTCTAATCGAACAAAACGAACAAGAAATAAAACCAAAAGAATTATTGTATGAAAAAAATTGAAGCCATTATTCGTCGCACAAAGTTCGACGACGTCAAAGAGGCTCTTAAGGAAGCCGACATCGAGTGGTTCTCGTTCTACGAGGTCAGAGGTATGGGTAAGACATTGCAGAGCCGTATATATCGTGGTGTGATGTATGACACTTCCATCATTGAGCGTATGCTTGTATCAATCGTTGTGCGCGATGTCAATGTCGAGAAGACAGTTCAGGCCATTGTCCGTTCTGCAAGAACAGGAGAAGTGGGAGACGGACGTATATTTGTTATCCCCGTCGAGGATTCTATAAGGATCAGAACTGGCGACCGAGGCGACATCTCACTTTATGATGCCGAGAAGGAGAAGTGATTTCTCCACGATGATTTAACTAACACAATCACAATACAAAAGAAAGAATATAATTATGGATACCATAAAAAAATATATGCCTTCAAGACGATGGTCTTTGGCGATTGTCCTCTCCCTTTTTGTGGGCGGTTTTGCGATGGCTGACGAACTGACAACAGCCGACAACGGTTTGTCTTTGGATACTCTTTGGGTTATTCTCGCTGCAATGCTTGTGTTCTGGATGCAGCCAGGTTTCGCTCTTTGTGAGGCTGGTTTCACTCGCTCAAAAAACACTGCCAACATCCTGATGAAGAACTTTTGTGACTTCATGTTTGGCTCTCTTCTTTTCTGGTTCGCTGGTTTCGGAATCATGTTTGGCGGCGACGGAGAGGGGTTCATGGGAATGCCTAACTTCATGGATATCACTTTCTACAAGGGTGACATTCCAACAGAGGGTTTCCTGATTTTCGAGACTGTGTTCTGCGCAACTGCTGCAACAATCGTTTCTGGTGCAATGGCTGGTAGAACCAAGTTCTCTATGTATCTGGTTTACTCAGTGTTTATCTCTTTGTTCATATATCCAATCGAGGGTCACTGGACATGGGGTGGTGGCTGGTTGAGTCTTGATGCAGCCGGCACTTTCATGGGCGACACATTCGGCTATGCTTTCCACGATTTCGCAGGCTCAACAATTGTTCACTCAGTTGGTGGTGTTCTTGGTCTGGTTGGCGCATGGATTCTTGGTCCACGTATCGGCAAGTATTCTAAGGACGGAACTTCAAAGGCTATCCCTGGTCACAACTTGTCGCTCGCTGCTCTCGGTGTATTCATCCTCTGGTTGGGATGGTTCGGATTCAACCCAGGTTCAACTCTTGCAGTGACTGGCGCCGACAACACTTCTGCAATTTGCCACATCTTTGTGACAACAAACCTTGCAGCTTGCGCAGGTGGTATCGCTTCTCTTCTGACTGCTTGGTTCAAGTATGGTAAACCTCAATTGTCTGTAACACTCAACGGTATCTTGGCTGGATTGGTTGGTATAACTGCTGGTTGTGATGTGGTAAGCGCAGGTGGTGCAGTGATTATTGGTCTTGTCTGTGGTGTGCTTCTCGTATTCTCTATCGAGTTTGTTGATACTAAGTTGCATATCGATGACCCAGTTGGTGCTTCTTCAGTTCACTTCGCTTGCGGTGGTACTGGTACAATCCTCACTGGTTTGTTCTCAACAGATGCTGGCTTGTTCTACGGTCACGGTGCAGGTTTCCTTGGCGCTCAGATCTTCGGCTGGCTTGTAGTGATTGCCTGGGCTGCAACAACAGGTTTCATTCTCTTCAAGACAATCGACAAGATTCACGGCTTGAGAGTTCCAGCTCGTATCGAGGAAGAGGGCTTGGATGTTTACGAACACGGTGAGACTGCTTATAACAACTAATAAATAACTGAAGTCGTTTTTAAAAAACGATATATTGTTTCTCTTCTGTATCATTTAAAATTGGAAAGCCGTATATCCATTCTTTAGGATATGCGGCTTTTCTTTTTGTGTGTTTGCGTTGTTGACGCTTATTCTTATCTTTGCGGTGTTTTCCTGATGCAACTTTTTACAAATAAGAGAAGAATGAATAAAGAAAAGCCTTTGATACTTATCTCCAACGACGACGGGTTCAATGCTCCTGGTTTAAATCTGCTGGCCGATGTGGCTTCAGGATTTGGCGATGTGGTCGTGTTGGCTCCTGCAGTCCAGCAGTCGGGCAAATCAAGTGCTGTCTCCAGCAACACGAAGGTTGTGCTCCGACATGAGTCCTCGAAACCTAATGTTGAGGTCTATTCCGCAACTGGCACTCCTGTTGATTGCGTCAAACTGGCTTTTTATTCGGTTTGTAAAGATCGTAAGCCTGATTTGATTCTTTCAGGTATAAACCAGGGTGTCAACAGCTCTATAAATGTAATCTACAGTGGCACTATGGGGGCTGTCATTGAGGGCTGCTTGAATGGAATTCCTTCGGTAGGATTCTCTCTTGCTGTTAAGGACTTCAAGTCGCAGCCTGATTATACTCCATGCCGGGATTATGTGTCAAGGGTTATTTCCGGTGTTTTGAAAAATGGTTTGCCAAAAGGTGTCTGCCTGAATGTCAATTTTCCTAAAGACAAATTTGGTGGCGAATTTGTGTGGTGCCGAGGGGCAAATGCTCAGTGGATAAATGAGTTCACAAAGGTCTGCGACGAGCCTGATGGAACAGAGAGCTACTTGCTTGGTGGCGAGTTTGTATCGCTTGAACCTGATTCAGAGGACACCGACGAGTGGCAGCTTGCTCATGGACATCCGACTATTGTGCCTATTCGTGCCGATATGACTGACTTCGAATTTCTTAAAAAGAAATAAATTTTCCGAAAATCAAAGAATAAAGACTATAATGGAACAAAAATTGCTTGGATGTAGTTGGCATCTGAGCAATTTTTTTGCAATCAGGTTGGAGCAAGGTTTCTAAGTTAACGCCATTTTTTTGGAGAATAGCGTAAATCTTTGTTATTTTGCACCTTTGAACGATTATATACGATTATTTTGTCATTCAATAAATATGAAGTTTAAACATAGCAAGTTGGTGGCATTGTTGTCTTCAATGCTTTCTATTGCAGCTCCTGCTGCAGCAGATATCACTATTAACGAGCTTATGCCATGTAATCTTGGCACATATATGGACGATTTATACAACTATCCGGGATGGGTCGAGTTGTATAACTCTTCCACATCGGCTGTCGACCTCAACGGTTATACTTTCTCATTCATAAATTCTGATGGAGAGGAGAGCAGTTCCACAATTTCATATACATGCAGCGTTCCTGCTGGCGGATATTTGGTGCTGTGCTTTGATGAGGTCGAGAACACCAACAATCATTTCCCTTTCAAACTTGATGCCGACGGTGGCGAACTGACTCTGACAAACAAATCGGGCAGTAAGGTGGCCTCTGTCTCGATGCCTGAGATGACAGCCTACATTTCTTATGGTCTGTATGATGGCGAGTATGGCTACATGCTGCCAACGCCAAAGGCTGCCAACAGCGAAATCAACGGAACTCTGTCTACAAGATGCACGGCTCCTACTTTTGGCACAGCCCCTGGTCTGCACGAGCTTGAGACATCGGTTTCAACAACGATTACCTCAACAACAACTGGTGCAAAAATTTATTACACCACAAACGGTAGTGTTCCTTCACCAACCAATGGCAAACTCTACAGTGGCGAAATCACTCTCAGCAAGAGTTGTGTTGTCAGAGCTCGTGCTTATGCCGATGGAAAATTGCCTAGTAAGATAGTCTCTGGCTCATATATATTCAAGGACAGTCAGCATACATATTGTGGTGGCTTTACAGTGCCAATCGTCTCAATATCAACTGATAGCGCTAATTTCTATGACAAAACAATAGGAATTTGCGTAACCGGTACAAATGGTGTGGAGGGCGACAAAAGCTGTATCTCAGAAAAGGCCAATTTCAATCGTGACTGGAAGCGTCCTGTAAATATGGAGTTCATTCTAGGCGGCTCGCAGGTGTTCAGCCAGGAGGCTGAGGTTGCTGTGATGGGCGGTTGCTCGCGCAAGGCGGACAATAAGGTTAAATCGCTGAAGGTTTCCACAAACAAGAAGTGCGGCTCAGGTCTGAACAAGATGAAGTATGCCTTCTTCGACGATAAGGATATCAGCAAGTACAAGAGCTTGCATATACGCAACGGTGGTAACGCCTATGACGGTATCCGTTTCCGTGACGGATATATGCAGGCTTTGATTCACGGACTGAATATTGATTATCAGGCCTACAGACCTGTGGCTTACTACATCAACGGTGTGTATCAGGGATTTATGGAGCTGCGTGAACGCATAAACGATGATTACCTATGGTCTAACTATGGCCTTGACACCGAGGATATTGACATGGTCAAGCTCGTAAACGATGGTGTGGAGGTCGAAAATGGCGACATTGAGGCCTACGAGGCTTTGGAGGCTGCGGTGTCAGAAGATCCTACTTCAGACGGCTACTATGACAAGGTCAGCCTCTTGCTTGATATGGACGAGTATATGAACTACGAAATTTTTGAGCAGTTCGTCGTCAATACCGACTGGCCTTCAAACAACAATAAGATGTGGAGAAACAAGAAGAATGGCAGATTCCGCCACATCGTATATGATTCGGATTTCGGTTTCGGTCTTTACGGCGGCGACTATCCTAACTATTCCTCATACACAACCGATATGATTAAGTTCTGCAAGGGCGAGGGGTCGGTTCTAAACTGGGGTAACGCTAACGAAAGCGGCGACGGATATGCAATCACTTCTGATTCAAAGTGGAAGATTCTTATATTCTCGCAGTTGATGAAGAACGAGCAGTTCCGCCAAAAGTATCTTGCTAAATGGATGCTCCAACTGAACACTATCTACACCTACGACAACATGAAGGCTGTCTGGGATAGTATCGCAGGCGAGGCCGAGACTGAGTTCTGCGCCTCGAATGGCGGAAACAATCAGTGGTGGCACTATACCTATGATGGTGAGACATCGGGCAATGTCAAGGCTATCCTGGAGTTTATGGAGAAACGTCCGTCCTACGCTTTGAGTTATGTGGCCGAGGAGTTTGACGGAAGTGTTGTTACACTGAAAATCAACAGTGACAATGAAAATGCTAAGTTTGTACTTAATAACGAGTACATAAACAGCAGTTCTTACTCTGGTAATTATATCTCAAACAACAGCATTTCTATTCGTCCTGTTGCACCGGCTGGATATAAGTTCAGCTATTGGGATTTGTCGTCAAGTCTTTCAAAAGCTCTGCTTACAAGCAGTTCTACTTGGCAATATTATTATGAGGGCAAGTTGCCTTCTTCAAAGTGGACTTCGCTGGATTATGATGATGCCGATTGGTCTACTGGTTCAGGCTCGTTTGGATACGGAACCACAAGAACGTATGATGTGGGTTTGGATTATGGCGATGATTCGGATAACAAATATGTTACTTCTTATTTCCGTTCTTATTTCACTCTCGACGATGCCAAGCAGTTCGCAAAACTTTCGGGCTCAATAACCTACGACGATGGAGTCGTGATTTACGTCAATGGTAAGGAGGTTACTCGTCTGAACATGAACGAGGGCGATGTTGCTGATTCAACTCTTGCCATCACATATGTTAACGACGACACAAAGAATTTCGAGATTGCAGATTCTTTCTTGGTCGAGGGTAATAATGTTATTGCAGTTGAGGTTCACCAAAACTCTGTCAGCAGTTCTGATATGACTTTCGAATTGACTTTGAATGGTGTTGGTCACTCAACTTCTTCAACAAGCAAGGTTGCTTTGTTTGAGGGTGTTGTAAGTGACAATTTTGAGATTACTGCTCATTTCGAGAAGTGTGATGCCGAGATTCCTCTCGTAATCAACGAAATTTGCTCGTCTAATAAGTCCGACGGCGGTTATGCCGATGAGTTCGGACGATATGGCGACTGGATTGAAATCTACAACAATGGCGACCAGGATTATGATTTGGCCGGCATGTATATAACCAACAACGCAAAGGCTGATAAGAGACAGAAGTTCCAGTTCCCTTACACCGATCCTTCTGCAACAATTGTCGCTCCTGGAGAGCATAAGATAATCTGGGCAGATGAAGAGACTTGGCAGGGACCTTTGCATTTGAACTTTGCTCTGGCTGTCGACGAGGCTAAGCCTGTAATCCTTTCTTACATGGACGCAAGCGGAAATCTTGTGGTTGTCGACTCAATGACATATAAGAAAGACCTTGCTGCTAATTCAACTTATGGCCGCGAGACTGATGCCGCTTCTTCTTGGGTTGTGTTCACTGACTCTATCGATGTAGACGGAATATATTATTTGCCAACGCCTGCTGATGTCAATGGCTCAAAAACTGTCTTGAAAGCTGGTGTTGACGATGTCTTGGCTGGCAACGACATAAAGATTTCTGTATATCCAAATCCTGCAAATGATGTTATTAATGTTATGACATCTATTTCGGGTGATGTCAATATGGAGATTGTCGATGTTCTTGGTCGTGTCGTGTTGAGCAGCAGACTCAGTGACAACGCTCAGCAGATAAACATTTCTAATTTGGCTGGCGGTGTTTATACAATCAGATTGTTCAACTCTGCTGATTCGGCAACAATCAAGTTTATAAAGTATTGATGATTTTGCTAGGAGTAGAGTGAATTGTCTCTCTATTCGGCAATTAGATATATGGTTCCACAAATGGTCTGCCATTCCTGTGTTAATGGGAGTGCGCAGACTTTGTGGCGTAAAAATAAACTGCAAAAAATACGCTATATAACGTTTTATGATTCATTTAATTAGCAATAAAATGCCTTTCTCTTTCGGCAGTGTCAAGAAGATGCTGACAACGTCTGTTTTTGCTTGTCTGTGCGCTGTGGGCGTGAATGCTCAAACGTATTATGGCCTGTTTCCTAGCGAAGAGGCCAGCGATGCAATGAGGGTGATGAAGGTTAAAAATGAGAACAACTTCATCCAGTGGACTTGCGACGAGAGCGTAACGGTTGACACTCGTATCTGTTTGAGAAACTCTGACTCAGAGCTTAATCCTGTCAATCAGATGTACGAGGAGTTGTCAAACCAGGTAGACATTCCGTGTATGACTCCGAATCGTGAGTTCAAACTCAAAAAACTCACATCGTTCCGCGAAATGGGATTGAGTTTGTGCGATACTATCAAAAAACTTAATATCTGGTTGACTTTCAAGCCAAGTGGTGCGCCAGACACTTTGTTCGTGGGCAAGGAGCCTGGTCCTTCTCATATTTTCAACTTCCCTAAGACTAGAATTTTCTTCCACTCAGACAAATTGGATAAGTTTGGAAATTTCCCTAAGGGTGCGGCTCTTTCTTTCGAGGCAGAGGCTCCCGCCTACATCAACAGCGACCTGCTTGAATGGGAGTGGTATGTTGATGGCGTGCACATGAAGGGCAGAACTGACCGCTGGTTCGAAACTTACTCTCGTACAAAGTGGAAGGACGGAAAGCATACAATTTCGTGCAGATACAGACGCAAGGGTGGAACAAGATATTCAGAGATGGCAAGTGTCGACATTTGGCAAACCATCACCGATGAACATTCTGTGAAAGTTTACCCTTATTGGGGTGCCGACTGTACTGACGAGGAAAACCTCGACTCAACATATCTGACATATAACGAGTGTATGAAATGGGGTAGTTTCATCATTCAGCCTATCGAGGAATATGTTCACTTCTATATGGAGTTTTTGCAGGAGGATATTGAATCAGCCACAATCCACAACAGTCCAGCTATAACCAATTTTGAGTTGCTGCGTGAGCATGATTCGGGCGAGAATTACCTGTTCTTTGATTTGCCTACAAACTGTAAGGCACATGCCAAGGAGCCATATTCTCCTGTCAAGGTTTACTTCAGAATTGAAAACAAGGTGCTTGATTATTCACTGGTGCCTTATATCAATCCTACAGTTTCAGTCTCACCAGAAAGACTTGAGATATGCGAAAATTCGTTCGAGAATGCATCTGTTATGAATCTGTTCAATGCAACAGACAATGGATTCCCGTCAGGTTGCAAAAAATCATACAGATGGTATTATTCTCCGACAAAGGATGGTGAGTATGTCAGAGTGCAGCACGAACACAAAAATCAACTGCTGCCCGACAAGACCGGTTATTACAAACTTGAGGTTACCGACAATGTGTTCAGCGCGTGGTCTGATGTGCTCACAGTGGAGCAGAGAACCGAAAATTGTGTGTCGGCTAATATCACTGCCAAGGATGGAAAAGACTATTCTTGTGTGAACGGAACCACCGAGCTTCACACTTCTCTGATTAGTCCTGGTTACACTTATCAGTGGAAAATCGGTAGTATTGATGGATCTAATTTGGTCGACATAGAGGGCGCAAAGGACAACTTCTTCTACGCAACTGTCAATAAACCAAACGAGGCTTACTATATCGAGGTGAAATATGGAAACAGAGCTGTGTTGTCAAAACCGTTTGCTGTTCGTCAGCTTGCTAAACTGAATCCTATTTCTAACAAGAAACTCGTAACAGAGGCATACCCAACTGAGGTCTGCATGGACTATAATGTGACGCTGAAGGCCAGAGTCACAGACCGAGTCAAAGATTCTCTGCCGCTTGTATATAATTTCTACAAGTCGAGCATACTTGCTCCTGAACTGATTGGAACCATTGAAAGTGCAGACGAGAATGTTTATTTCTCAACTCCTGTTAGTTCTACGGGTTCTGCCTATTATGTTGTTGCCGTGGGTTGCGACCAGTCTTTAAGGTCAAGTGGCGGCAATATGGTGGTAAACCTGCGAAATGATGACATGTGCGGACAGGCCAATTTCTATGTTAAAAAGAGTGGCGACGATTTCAACGACGGAACTTCGTGGGCCAATGCGTTCGCAACTGTGACTCATGCGGTCGAGACTGCTAAGGAACTCAGAAAATCAATGATTTATGCCAACACCACTATATATATTCATGTGGCTGCTGGTTTGTACACCAGCGACAATGAACTTGGTTTTGATTTCCCAAGCAACACAATTGTATATGGTGGATATGACGAATTGCCCGTCGACCGCACTATAAGCGGAACTGAGCGTAATCCTAAATCACCTGCTAATCCAAATGGCAACGCGACCACATTCTACTCTTCTTCTGCTGATAAGCGAATTGTGCAGCTCGTTGACCGTGAAGACGTGACTTTGATTGGTATCAACTTCGTTGGTGACAAACTTACAACAACTGTCGATGGACGTGCTATGACTATCAATGGATCGTCTGTAACTCTTGATTCTTGCTGGTTCTCTGGGTTCAAGTCTTCACCGTCGAGCGATTATCCTATAGCTGCTGTCAGCTTTATGCATAACAAGGATTCAAAATCAAGCGGAATGCATAACACTTTGTCTGTTAAGAATTGCAGCTTCACCGACAATGAGGGCGGAAACTGGGGTGCCTGTCTGAACATTCTTGCCGACGGACAGGTTAACATAGAAAATTCGACTTTCTTCCACAACCAGAACAACTATAAGGGCGGTGTTGCTTTGCTGTCGTATGTATGTTCGCCTAAGATAAATATAACAAACTCAACTTTCTTCGACAATAGAGTCGTCAAGGAGGGTGGCTCTTACGGAAGTTCTGTAATAAGAATGGTGGGCGGCGCTCCAGAGATGAATGTTGTTTGCTCTACTATTTGTGACCATTTCTGCAAAGAGGATGGAACATTGAAAATTTACAACTCAATTGTGGAATGCGCAGGAAATGCAGATGTTTATCAAAACAACTTCCCTAAGGAATCTCCTTTCTCTGAGGCTACAAGAGATAATGCCTACAACGCGAGAGCTTTTGCCACTAATTTCAAGGGTTCTCCTTTCAACAAGATGCAGAACACTGACGCTTTGACTCAGGTGCTTATCCCGGCAAATAAACTGCAGATTATTGGTCAGGCAGGCAGACCTTATCCAAAGTGCTTGTTTGATCAAAGAGGTGTTAAGCGTAACGAGATTGCAAGTTCATTTGGCGCATACGAGCAAGAAACTTGTGTGGCAATCGAAACAACAGAAGATCCTGAGTGTTTCGACAAGAAGACTATTGCTAATTTCCGTTCTGCAGTGTCGGGTGTGACAGACCCTAAGTATCAGTGGGTAAATAACTATAGTGACATTGAGGGCGCAAATTCTCCTGAACTGAAAAATGTAAGTCTTGGAACCTATTGGCTCGAGGTCAAGGGTACTGACAAACATGGCAAACCTGTGTCTTTGCGTTCGGGCGAAATTCGTGTTTCTGATAACTGTGAAAACCCTGGCGATTTCTTTGTCAAGGCTGTTGGCGGAAATGACAGTTTCAGCGGAACAACATGGAACAAGGCTTTTGCCACTCTCGATCAGGCATTGATGATTGCAAAGCAATATCGCGAAAAGAATGGTCTGGACAAGCCAGTAACAATAAGATTGGCTGCCGGCACATACAAACCAACCTACCAGAGTGGTTTCCGTCTTGACAAGATGGGCAAATATCTGCAGAATATCGTAATCGAGGGTGGCTATCCAACCGATGCAACACGCGATGACGCTATCAAGCCAAAGTGTCACGAAAAGGCCGATGGCAATGAAACTGTTCTGACCATGAACAGCAACAAGAGCCGATTGTTCTATCTTGGCTACTCGGTTCAGGGTGTTAAGTTTAAGGGGTTGCACTTCCAGGGTATTCCTAAGCTGGTTTCAACAGGTTGCGCTATGGCTATCGATGGAGCCTCGGTCGAAATTGATTCATGCTGGTTCTCTGGATTTACTGATGGCTCTGTCACTCAAGAGGGTAATAACAGCTGCATAAGCATAATTTCAACCTCTAACGTAAAGATGAAGAATTGCTACATTTCGGGTAATGTGGCCAGACAGGGTTCTGGTATAGCTATAAGCGGAAATGACAATAAGACTGTGCTGAATGTTTACAGCTCAACTTTCTTCAACAATCAGAGCAAGATGAATGGCGGTGCAGCTCTGCTTGTCAATGGTGGCGCTAATCCAACTGTTCGACTGATGAATGTGGTTATGTTCAGCAACCGTGCCCTCAGTAACGATTTCTCTGGCTGCAGTGTGATTCGTCTTGCAGGTAAATCTGCAGATTTGAAAATTTATAATTCAACAATCTACGGAACTATGTTCAACGAATCAGGAAGAATTGAGGCTGTAAACTCACTGGTTGAGGCAACTTCAGCCTCGCTTGTGAACACTAACAGCTTTATTGCTGATAATGGACTGAAGGATAAGAAGTCGGATATGGATTTGAGAAAACACAGAAATTTTGCTGACGGTTTAAGCTATACTTTGTCTCTCGAAACATTTATTCCGGTTCTCAGACTCAAGGCTGAAAATGGCAACGAGGAAATGCTGAAACAAGTCCCTACAATAGAAAACGTCGAGGGCTTTGACTTGGGTACAGACGCCTGTGATATGCCTAGAGGTGCAACTTGCAACATGGGTGCATGTCAGGTTATAGAATAAAAATAAGGATATATAAAAAGTAATTATATGAAGAAAATTATGCTTCTGGGCTCAGGTGAACTGGGCAAAGAATTTGTTATTGCATGTCAACGCAAAGGACAGTATGTTGTTGCTTGCGACAAGTATGCTGGGGCTCCTGCAATGAAGGTTGCCGACGAGTCTGAGGTGTTCAACATGTTGGATGGCGATGCTTTGATGGCTGCAGTTAACAAGCATAAACCTGATATTATAGTCCCTGAAATTGAGGCTATACGCACTGAGAAATTGTATGACTGCGAAAAAATGGGCATACAGGTTGTGCCTAGTGCTCGTGCCGTAAACTATACGATGAACAGAAAGGCTATCCGCGAGTTGGCTCACACTGAACTCGGACTGAAGACAGCCGAGTACAGATATGCAAAAACTTATGATGAATTTGTTGCTGCTGCCAATGTGATTGGTTATCCTTTCATCGTCAAGCCTTTGATGAGCAGTTCTGGACACGGACAGAGCAAGGTTGATTGCCCTGAGCAGTTGCAAAAGGCGTGGAACGATGCTGTTGCTGGTGCTCGCGGTGATATCAAGGAGGTTATTGTTGAGCAGTTCATAAAGTTCGACAGTGAGATTACTTTGCTTACTGTTACTCAAAAAAATGGCCCAACTCTTTTCTGCCAGCCTATCGGTCATGTGCAGAAGGGCGGTGACTATCGCGAGAGTTTTCAGCCAGCTCCAATCAAGGCAGAACAGCTTGAGGTGGCACAGCAGATGGCTGCTAAGGTTACAGAGGCTCTGACTGGACAAGGCATTTGGGGTGTGGAATTCTTCTTGTCTGACAAGGATGGCGTCTATTTCTCTGAACTATCGCCAAGACCGCACGATACTGGCATGGTGACCTTGGCTGGCACTCAGAATTTGAGTGAGTTTGAGCTGCATTGCCGTGCAGTGCTCGGTTTGCCAATCCCTGAAATCACGCAAGAAAAAGTTGGTGCCAGTGCGGTAATTCTTTCTCAGATAGTTACTGACAACCCCGACTATACTGGTTTGGAGGATGTTTGTGCGGCCACTAATACATATTTGAGAATTTTCGGAAAACCTACAACACACGTCAATCGTCGTATGGGTGTTGTCGTCACTTACGACAAACTTGGATATGATGTAAATCAGCTCAGAGATAAATGTAAGGCTCTGGCTGCAAAGGTTAATGTGATAGAAAAACTATAATAGATATTCCTTTGTTATATGAGTGCAAGTCTGAATATTTTCAGACTTGCATTTTTTTATGTTCAACAGCATCAAAATCACGATAAAAGTTTCATTTGTTTGCACAAATATTTCATTATTTGGTCTTAATATTTCATTTCATCTGCAAATTCTATATTTTTGCCGAAATGTGGGCACGGTATGTGTGCTTAATTAAGTTACGTAGACCGCATGATGCGGCGTGTTTGAAGAAAAAAAAGTAAAATTAGGTATATTTATATGGTTGTTTTGGGAAGGCTTAGGCGTAGTCTCGTCTTGTCATTATTTTTCCTTTTGTCTTTGACCAGGGCTTTTGCTGCTCCTGCTTTGCAGGCCGATGCTTCTGTTGTGTGTCCTGGGTATGCTATCTTGTTTACGGCATCTGGTTTTTCCGACCCGTCTGGTATTTTTGTTTGGGAAAAATCTTCGGACAAAGTCAATTGGTCTATTTTCAAATCCACACATGGCGAGCTTAGTGCAGCCGAGGATATGGATGATGTTGATGTTGAGTATTTCCGAGTGAGGGATGTCGACTACAATTACTCAAATGTGGTGAGTGTAACAAAAAGCACATCTTCCGATTGTGGAAAAACGTGTCATGTCACCTCCACAGGCGATTTCTTTGACGGAACCGACTTTGATCCGTTGAACTCTTCTGGCACGGCAACGATTCCTGACGGTGTTGTTCAGTTCTTCTCCGAAAACAATTTGATTTTTGAGAATGGTGGTGTCAGCAACTATACCGTCACAACCAGTGTGAAGGATTATCTCGGCAAGAATCCGTCGTTGGATACTGATGAGATGAACAACGCATACTATGTCGTTGATGAACCAAACGGCAGAACCTTCAACATTAAGTTCCCTGCAAGCGAAAATGTAGGCAAGTACTACAGATTCATTATCCGTATGTATATCAAGCTGAAAGCGGGATGCGACCAGTGCCAAAGCAACGCATTGCTGACACGTACGGGCCATGGTTGTCAGACCTATGATGCTCTCAGCACTGAGATATATGATGATGACACCAACGAGTTGCTTGGCTCGATGCTGTTTGACAATTGCGACCCTCGACTGAATATTGGTTCTTATTACTGTGGCAGAGATGCTTCTCATCTCTACAGAATAGAGGCTACTTATTACGGCAAATTCCCTGACAACACAAACGGATTGCAATATTTCAGTTTCTACACTGAGTTCCAGCAGATGAACTGCGCGTTGATTGCGGTTGACTATATTTCTGCCGAAATTGAGTCTGTCTGCATGACTTCTGGTTCGGTCTGCGTCGGAACAAGCACAACTGTCAACGCTAAGGGTTTCCCTAAGGATGCGGTCTATGTTTGGGAGGAAGAAACTTCCTCTGGAGTGTGGAGCACAATGACCTATGGTGGTCTGACTTTGTCAGGCTCTGAATATAAGGCTGTCAATATCCCAGTTACAGCAGTGGGTAAGAAACACTATCGTGTGCGTGACGCCAACACAGATGTAACAGTTGATTTCTATGTGACAGGTAAAGACTGTAACCCAGTTCAGATAGACACTATTGTCGGAGCCGACAAAATTTGTGCTCCAGGCTCTGAAACTTACGAGGTTCAGCCTTCAGATGCAAGTGAGAGTGTTTCATATATTTGGAAACTATATAATCCTAACGGACAGGAAATAAACGACAAAACTGTTATTTATGAGGCTGCCGACCGTGGCGTGCAGATAAATGTACGCATACCAGATGATGCAGTTAATTACCCAACAGGTACTTATAAGCTTACTGTCCAAACTCTGAAAACAAATTCAATAGGTATAACAGATGCTGTTGGTAATATCTTGACCAAGGAAATACAGGTCTATTCAAGACCTAATTCTTCGTTCTCTCTTACTGGCCTGAATTCTGATGGCAGCATTTGTCCGTCTAATATACACACCAAATTGACAGGCGTTGCTAATGATGCGACTCTTTCATCTTATCAGTGGTCGGTCAATACTTCAATGCTTCTGAATGGCAATCCTGCCGAAATCGATTTCACAACCGCTGTGCAGTCTCAACTCTGTGCCGGCACTTTGTCTTATGTGCCAGTTGTACTGACTGTTTCAGACAGCCATGGTTGTTATTCAACTTCGACCAACTCTTTCAAGGTTAGCAATGGCAATGCTTTGCAGATTGATTGTAAGTCGTTGTCTAATGTAAGCGTTAATCTTGGAGCAAGAGAGTCTTCAAAAAATGTCACTCTGCCTGTGCCTAGCATAACAACTTCGTGCGAGGATAATCCAAAGGTTGTTATCTCTGGTTCCGGTAATCTTGCCGACGGAACTCCTTATTCATTCACCAAAGAGGCTTTCTATCAGGATATGAGGAGTGGTGCTGCCGACATGGTGCTTAAATCCGTTCCGGCTACATCAAAGGCTGGCATTTCTGTCACATACACTGCCAGCGATGCGTGCAACACAAGTTCTTGCTCGATAACAGTGAATGTTAATGATGTCACAGCTCCCGACTTGGCCTGCGATTTGACTAACTACACCGCCCACACCGACAATTACTCAGGTTGTGTGGCTGTGCCTGGCGAAAATTCCGAGCTGCCTTTGCTGACAATACCAGAACAGATTGACCTGAATGGCGTAGACGGCAAAATTAAGGGCGTATATAAGGGACGTTGGGAAAACTGCTTGGTGTCTAACCCAAGCAGCGACGAGTCTCTTTATGATGCTACAATTGATTTGAACGCATCCTTCTCTGTGGGTGTGACTTATATATTGTGGGCATTCTCTGACAATTCTGGCAACACAACATATTGCAAACAAAAGGTAGAGGTTATAGACAACAAGGCTCCTATTGCCGACTGCCCAGACCAGACTCTGATGCATGTATCGGTTGATGCCACTTCAGACCAATGCGGTGCAACTCTTGAGGGTGTGTTGAAGAATTTCGATGATTATTTTAAGTCGCAAAACAAGTACCCTTCGGCACAAGATCAGTGCTCAAACACTGATGTCATTGACTGGAATAACGCACGCCATTTCTATAAAACGGCAACTGGAACTTCGTGGACTGAGGTAACAGATGCTTCGACAATTACTTTCAAACTCGGCGAAACTTATGATTTGGCTTGGAGGTTCTATAAGGTGAGTTCGGCTGCAAGTGTAGACAAGACCGTCTATGCCGAGTGTCTGCAGCAGTTTGTGGTCGACGATTCTGTACCTCCTGTAACCAACTGCTCTTCTCTGCGCGATACTACTGTAACAATCAATGTAAACAATAATTCATCTTGGACTTACACTTATGCCTCAGGTTCTGGTTCTTCTTCTTCGACTACATATACGTTGAAGGGATTCTTCACCAGTTGGCCAACAGCCTACGATGTATGCGACGGAAAAACAATACAGCCGGTTGTTACTGTTGAAGCTCCTGATGGCACAGTTTCTTCTGTGGCAAGTTTGTCTGCTTTGCAGTCTTTCCGTTTTCCTATGGCCGAGGCAGGAACTAGTGGCCAGTCTATCGTAAGATACACTTACACCGACTCAAAGGGTAATGTCTCATATTGTGAGCAGTTCATAACTGTTTATGACAAGCAGGCTCCTTTGATCGAGGGTTGCAAAGACTCTGTCGTGCTGTATGCCAACGACGACTGTCTAGGTGTATGGGACATTCAGTCTGCTGATATCCCGTCTGCTTCTGTAATGTATACCTACGATGTTCGTCGCAAGCAATATATGTCGACATTTACACAGTTTTGGACTTTGGAATGTCCTAAAGCGTCTGCTGTTGTAAACGTCACGGACTCGGAATTTTCAAGTTTGTCTTCGGTCAAGGACTCTTCGGGTTTGAAGACTGTTAAGCCTGTCTATCCGGTCAAGATAATTAAGGTTACCAACCTTAATGCCGACGGGTCGAAATCTGCAAACTCCACAGAAACGGTTATAGACGGACTGGCAACAAAATCTCTCGACAAACAGGTGGTTCTGCACGATTGTGTTGACTGGTGGGGAAATGTGAATGAAAATCTGTCAAGACAGGTTGTCAGCACTCTTGAATTGCAGACAACCCCTATCAGCTTGTCTCTGTTTAATGATGCGTTCAAAACGTTTGAAAAGGGTAATCATAAGGTTATTTTCGTGTTTGACAACGGCGATGGCTTGCAGGATTCGTGCGTAGTGCCTGTCGTGGTCAGAGATACAACCGGACCTAATGTGGTCTGCGGAAAGTGGGATGAGGACAAGACTCTTTATGCCGACAGCGATTGCGAGGTCGACGCCAAAACTGTTGCTCTGACTAAACCTGAACTTTCTGACTTGAACGCTACCGATAATTGCACTGCTGCCGCTGATTTGAAACTGACATGGCAGCGCGTGAATCCGGATAAGTCTGTTATCACAGATTTAACTGCTTTGCTTGGAAATCCGTTCACAGTTGGTGTCTCAACTGTCTCTTGGTTTGTTACAGATGACGATGGCAACAGCAGTGTGTGCAAACAAATAATTGATGTTAAGGATACACTCGGACCTGTCGACGACTGCTCCTCAGTGGTGAAAGCTCCGTCGATCGAGGTTTATGCCGACGAGAATTGTGTTGTGCTTCCTGCTAATATTGGCGGACTTGTTCAGCCTATAGCTCCAGATGATAAATGTTCTCCAACTGGTAGCACTATAGCTGGTGTGGGCGAGAGAATCTACGAGGGCGCGGCTGATGGTAAGGACATCTTTAAGGATGCTTATCTTAAGGGCGTAACTATAATCAACTGGACGTTTACTGATGCTCTTGACAACAAGAGTGTTTGTCCGCAGGTGATAACTGTTAAGGACACTACCAGACCATATGCTCCTATGTGCGACTCTTTGAGGAAAAATCCTATTGTCTATGATTTGTCACCCGAAGAGTGTGAACTGCCTCTCGAAGATTTGAAAAAAAGGTTTGGTAATTACTATGCCGAGGATAACTGCAGCGACACACCAATTCCTGGTGTTCCATATTTGCTGGTTGGTGGCTCGTATGTAGACCTGCCTTCGGTTTTCGCCAAGAACAATACGTATGAGATTGCATGGATTTTCACTGACGAGGTTAAGAACCAGGAGGTTTGTATTCAGCAGCTGATGGTCAACGACACAACACCGCCAGACACTAATGGCGTTTGTCCGGCTCCATATAAGGAGATTGACGCAACAACTTCTTGCTCGCTCGGTTTTGATGAACTCAACTTGCCGGAACTGAAGATAAACGACAAGTGCGACGGCGAACTGCTTGGCGTGTTGAGCGGTGTTATACAACAGCCCGAAAACACTGTTGTATACGCTCCGCAGCAGAAATCTTTTGACGAGATTCACTATTACATAGGAACTCATCATTTCACATGGACTTTCACCGACCTTGCTGGTCTGGAGAGCACTTGTGAAATGGACTTGAAGATAAACGACAAGACACCTCCTGCAATCGACAATTGCGATGTCCGCCAGGAGGACACTATGGCAATGTCGGTCGGTGTTTGCTATGCCGACATCGAGGATGTGCTTAACTTGCTGGTCGTTCCTCGTGGTCATGATGTTTGCGAGGACTCAATGCGTGGCAGCGAGTATCCGTTGGATCCGGTTGAGGTTCAGCGTTGGTATGAGGGCCAGCTGATGGCAAGTGGTGACATCACATCTTGGCGAGAGAATAAGGTCGTAGATCTTGGCAAAACTACGTTTATTTGGATTTTCGAGGATTCGTCTGGCAATAGGTCGCAGTGCGAAAAGTCTGTTGTTATTGTGTCAAAAACCACACCAGATTTCGACTGCAGCCAGATTGATCCTGACACAATTCATCCGTTGGCTCTGGCTGGCGATTGCTCGGTTCCTTATTCGGCTGTGACTTTCGAAAAGGATTACTATGGAACAAATGCCTGTACGGGCGAATACATCAAGGCTCAGTTGTCTGTAGGCTCAGGTCCTACAGTCATCAAGCCTGCTTCTCTGGATTTGGAGGTCGGACGCGTTTACACGTTCTACTGGTTGGTTAGAGACAGGGATGGAAACGTTAAGTCATGTCCGCAGTGGATTGAGCCATATCATCAGAACAAGATAATTTATGACTGCAACCAGCTTCAGGATTCAATCGTTATGAAGGCTCTTGAAGGCGAATGCTGGATTCCGGCTGCTAACGTTGGTCTTGATGTTCCGTACACACAAGACAGCTGCTTAATTGCAAATGGTATCACCCCAGAAACTATATATGCTGTTGGTACCCGTTCAGACAGTCTTGGCATGAACGAGGATTTCTCAACAGGTGTGACTGTTGTCACTTGGACTTTTGTCAGCCCTTATAATCCGACTGACACAGCAATATGTACTCAGGTTGTTGATATTCGTGGAAACAAAAAATTTGATTTGGATTGCGATATAGTCTGCCCTGAGCAACGCGACACAGTCGACGACTGCAACGCAAGCCAGAAACTTGTTGCCGAGACTCCTTGGGTTGCCGACCCTTGTATTACGGATTCAACAGACAGCCGATTCCGCAGATATGGAGTAGGCACAAGATCAGACGGAAAAGCTCTGGATGCTCCTTTCGAGCTCGGAACAACAACTGTTAAGTGGGTATTTACAGATTTCACCGAAACGATTGTCGACTCTTGTCTGCAGAATTTTGTTGTGCTGACTAGCCTCCGTCCTGAAACTCCTTGCAACAATGGCAACGAGATGGACACAATAAAGACTCCTTCTCCTGCCGATGGAGAATGTACTATAAATTCCAGCGACATTCCGTTTGTACAACCTGTGGTTGTTAATCCGTGCAACAACGCACCGCTGGTTGTGACAATGCGCCGTCCGGGCATAACCGATTTGAACTCACCTTATGCTATAGGTTTGAACGAGGTTCACTGGGTGTTCACTGATACAACAGGCACTCTTGCTTATTCTGTCGATTCTTGTATACAGTTCGTGCAGGTGGGTGATGTGGCTGTTAAACCGATAGATTGCGACAACTATCCAGACCAGAATATAGTTTTGGATAAGGATAACTGCGAGATTGATTTCACACAAATAGGATTGACTATTCCTGACGTCATCGACCAGTGTCCTAACGGCAAGGCAACTGGTGCCGAGATTATCAAGCCTTTGATAACCAGAACTTCAAAGCCAGGTTGGTCAACCGACGATGCTTCGCAGATTGGTTCATTCGGTCTTGGCAGAGACACAGTATATTGGCAATATAATATTTCAGGTATCACATACACATGTCTGCAGCAGATAAGCGTGAAGGATAGTATAGCTCCTGAGTTTGACTGCAGCCAGCTTGATCCTTTGGTTAAGGTTGTTGCTCCTACTGGAACTTGCGTTGCTCCGCTCGACACTGTGCTCAGCAATCTGCAACAGCCTGTCGCCTACGACAAATGTTTGGGCAACGCTCATCCTATTCATGGCGTTTTAACTCTGGCCGATGGCAGCGACCTGCCAGCAACATTTGCTGTGGGTGATACATTCCACTTGAAGTGGACGTTTATTGACACTACCATCAACACGGTGGCCAAAGAGTGTAGTCAGGATGTACTTGTGGTCAGCGATATTGCTCCGGTATTTGACTGTAATTCGCTCGATACTCTTAAGTTCATCGCTTATGGTGCATGCCAGACTGTTCTGACAACCGACAGTATTCCGGTGCCGGTGGCAAAAGACTATTGCACAGGAATTGATGTCCCTGGTGTTGGTACTCGTATTCCTGGCGACTACTCGCTCGAGGGTAGCTATGTCCTTGGTTTCCATACTATCAGATGGATATTTACAAGCCCGTTCAGCGTGACTTCCGACACTTGTCTGCAGACTGTTTGGGTAAGAACTGATCAGGAGATAGATGCTCATTGCGACGAATTGCAGGATACAATAAAGGTTGATGTTGAGGACGGTATATGCCAGGTGCCTGCAAGCCTCGTAAATCTACCTAATCAAAGAATAGCCGATGTCCCTTGCCATTCTTACACAATCGAGGGAGTTCCTTCGCGCAGCGACAACTTGACAATGACTGACAGCTTCCCTGTGGGCATCACTGTTATAACATGGACGTTTACTGATGAGAGCCAAACTTTGCTTACTCCGGTAACAACATGTAAACAGTATGTGCAGGTAGGCGACAGGAACACTCCTCTGATTGATTGCGAAAAGTCATTCCCTGACACCACAATCTATCTTGATAAGGACAATTGCACTGTCGACTTTGCTCAGATATCGTTCTCAATTGGCGAAATGCCTGTCAACAACTGCAACGGTGATGTCGCAACTCTCGACACTAGCAGGCAGAGTGGAAAAGCCATCACTGATCCTTATGAGGTTGGCAGTGATGTGATAATTTGGAACTTTAAGTTCGCAATGACTAACCAATCATATGTTTGTCGTCAGCAAATCAGCGTTAAGGATACGCTTGCACCTGATTTTGACTGCAATCAGCTGACAAGTCCGCTTATTGTTCCTCTGACTACAGAGAAACCTTCAGTTTCGTATGCTGAAGTTCAGAACGCAGGTTTCTATGTTCCTGTGGTGACAGACCCTTGCGGAGATGTTAAAACAGAAACAACTCGTGCCGACGGCAAAGCTGTTGAAGACGAGTATCCTTTTGGTAGCACATTCGTTACATTCTCGTTCACTGACATCAATGGCAATGTCAAGACCTGTGAACAGGAAATTCGTGTTACTGATATGATTCCGCCAGAACTTACTTGTCCTGACGATTTTGATAATGCAAAGTGCTTGACCGACAACACAATGCCAGTTGTTTATTCTACATTCGAAGAATTTAAACAGGCGGGTGGCTCAGTCAGCGACGAATCAAAACTTAAAGATGGTTCATTCGCAATGACCGAGAGCGTTGTCGGCGACAACTGTCAGTCGGTTGTCACAAGAACATATTCAGTCTCAGACAAGAGAGACCAGGTGGCAACTTGTAACCAGGTTATAACCGTCAAGGATGATGTTGCTCCTGTGTGGAGTGATGATGTTGAACTCAGCAAGACAGTAACTGTATCTTGTTCCGACGAATTGCCAAATTTCCCTGATTATACAGCGACCGACAATTGTTCAGAGGCAACAGTGACATATACCGACGAGTCTAACCGAAGCAGCGACCCAACTGCTTGCGAATACTATTCTTATGATTTGACTCGCACTTATGTTGCTACCGATGATTGCGGAAACCAGTCGGCAAAGGCTGTTTACGTAATCCAGGTTAGAGACGAATCGGAGCCTGTTATATCATTGCCAGAGGGATGGACCGAGGATTATGTGGTTTCAGACTACCTGAAGGGATGTATGTTTGGTGTTCCTGATGTGGCTAACCTGATGCCTGAAGGGTCATTCTATGACAATTGCGTTGATGAGAAGAATCTTGAAATTTGGCAGTCGCCTGCCGCAGGCGATACAATCTTTGAAACAACATACGTTGATATCTTCATCAAGGATATCTGCGGAAATGTCACTTCAACTCAAAAGAAGGTATATGTGCCAACCCGCGAGAGTGTGGTTTCTATATCTGCCGACAGTTTCAACTCTATTTGTGGTGGCGACGGAAATCAGGTCTCTTTGCTTAGCCCTGAGATACGCACAACCAAGGGATCTATTTGGATCTATGATGATGGCGAGTGGTTCACTAAGGCAACTTCGTTCAACTTCGACTATTATCGTGGTGAACTCGACGAGGACCACTTGATTTATAGTAATAATCCTCTCACATACAAGGACAGATTTGTTGACCCAGTGACAGGAAAAGAAAATGTGACAACAAGATATGAGTTGACCAAACTGACACGTCGCACTCAAAGCGATACGTACATTTTTGTCGCAATGGATACTTTGACTCTATGTTCCGACACCGCAGTGGTTTACATAGACGTTAAGGAGAAGCCACGTGTCACTCTTGATTCCACAATTCTCAGAATTTGTGAGCATGATTCTTTGCCAACAGTCGAGATGTATGCAAACTACAATGTTTGTGTCGACGACATGGGCAGTGATGTGACTGGCGAAGGTTGGATGCTTGGCGACAGTGTTTATGCATTGAATTCTTTATTGACTGTTGCTGATTCTTCAAAAACAGTGGCTTATTATGCAACAAATGGCTGTGGAACAACCTCAAGCTCTTATTCGTTGTTCAACACTTGCCTTGTTGGTCTGACAACCGAAGACAGCCTTTCTATTGCTGGCTCCGAGATTGACTTGACTTTGTGGCGCAGTGATGTTCTCTATTCTGACATAGAAATACCTTTGGATATACACGTACGCTTTGATTCTAAGCAGATTGTTCTTGCAACAGACCCTCAGGATAAGGCACGTGTTTGGGAAGGCGACGACATGACGCTGAGTCTGCATTCTCCTTACGAAATTTCATCGTTCTACTGGTATAAGGTTGTTGGTGACTTTGATGGCAGAGTGCCAGACTGCTTCGACAATAACGGATATGTCAAGGACAGCATGAGAATCGTCGGTGACGAGGAAGACGAAAGGGTAGAGGTCTCCTACAGTTCTTCGTTCAATGCAAACGAATACACAGCGGTTGGCATGACCGACTCAACAACATTCTACGTTCTGGTATCAGACGATGTTTGTCCGGCTGTTGCCAGCAACTTGGTTTCGGTTGATGTGCTTAAACAATTGCCAACTGCTATAACACCGTACACAAAAGACGGACTTAACGATGTGTTCATGGCAGGACATTCGGTGGCTATCTTCAACAGATACGGACAGCTCGTATATGAGGGCAACAATGGCTGGGACGGCTCATATCGTGGCCTGCTTGCCGACCCTGGTGTCTACTATTACGAGGTGGCTATGGCCAACGGCATTATCCGGAAGGGCTCGATAGAAGTGGTGAAAATAAAGTAGCGTATATACCAACAAAAAAATATTAAAATTTTGTTTAACTGAAGACCGAGGGGTGACACAAATCGTCCTTCGGTCTTTTTTTTATTGTTCAACATTTGCTCCTACCACTTTTGTGGCTTAACTTTACAATAATTCAAAATATTCCTTTATGTCATACGACGATTATACACGCCACGAAGGCCAACATTATTATGATGGAGAGCCAAGGTCATTCAACAATATATGGTTGGGGTTGGCTTTGTTTCTTGCCATGCCGTTCTTAACTCTTTTCTGCATAATATGGATTAGCGGCGCTGTGGCAAATCCGACCGCCGAATCTGTGTGGAATGTTATGAACACCAGCAGGGCAGCTATTCTTATGCCATTTTTTGTGGCTGCATACATGCCTAATCTGATAGGGTTCTTTGTTGTCTATAAGCAGGAGCGGTGGAAGATGGCTTATGGTGCTGCAATTTCCTCTTTGCTATTCTTTGTGTGGTTCCTAATGAGATAAATCTGCCTATGAGATATTTTTTGATAGCTGGTGAGGCGTCGGGCGACCTGCATGCTTCAAATCTGATTGCTGCACTGAAGGAGCAGGACCATCAGGCTGAGTTCTGCGGTCTTGGCGGTGACTTGATGAAACAGCAGGGGGCAGAGCTTGTCTGCCACTACAAAGACATGGCTTATATGGGGTTTGTGGACGTGATAACACATCTGGGGTCCATTCTTGGCATTATGGGCAAGGCTTGTTCGGCTATCGAGAACTTCAAACCAGATATGGTCATTCTTATTGATTATCCTAGCTTCAATCTCAAGATAGCGCGCTATGTAAAGAAAAATATGCCCGGTGTGCCGGTGTTCTACTATATTGCTCCTAAATTGTGGGCATGGAAGTCTTGGCGAATCAAATCCATTAAAAAATATGTTGACAGGGTGTTTTCTATTTTGCCTTTCGAGGTGGATTGGTTCGGACAAAGAGGGTGCAAGGTTGACTATGTAGGAAATCCGTGTGTCGACTCCGTGTCAAACCGTAAACACAAAGATGAGTCTCTTGATGATTTCAAGCAAAGGACTGGCGTTGCTGTTGACAAACCAATAATTGCCTTGCTGGCTGGCAGCCGTGTGAGTGAGATAAAAAAGAATTTGCCACTGATGATTGAGGCGGCAGGCGAGCATGAAGATTTTCAGATGATTGTGGCTGGAGCCCCTTCAATCGACAAAAATCTGTATAAGGATTATGTTGATGGCCAAAGGGTGAAAATAGTATATGGCGAAACCTACGAACTTTTGCAACAGTCGCGTGCTGCTATAGTAACCTCTGGCACTGCAACTCTCGAGACTGCTCTCCTCCGCGTCCCTCAGGTGGTTGTTTATTATCTTGGTGGCGGAAAACTGTTTTATTCCGTTTTGAGCAAGATCATAAGAGTGAAGTTTATATCGCTTGTCAATCTGATTACAGATAAGGAGGTGGTCAAGGAGTTGTACTCATACTGGTTGACTGTTGATAACATAAAAAAGGAGTTGAACTCTATTCTTTGCGACGGACAATCACGAGATGCAATGCTGAATAATTATGACAAGTTGATTGAAACTTTGGGTAGTGAGCCGGTTTCTAAAAGAGCAGCTCGCGGAATGATTGAGGTCTGGAATGAACTGAAAAAATGATTGAAATATTTTTTGACAACCGCATATTATGCGCAGGCATTGAACAATGCTTGCGTTTTTTTTATAAAAACGATAAGATTTCATCCTTTTTGAAATAAAAGTGCATTTATTGAATTATGCCTTGATATATATTTGCGGTAAGAACTTAAGTAAAACCATACTTTTATGAAGATTACAAAAACAATAATAGGATTCTTGTGTGGAGTGTCTTCTTTTGCGTCAGCACAGGCAGATAGTATGTCCGAAGCAAGAATGCAAATGATGACCCTTGACGAGAACTGGAATCGTGGGTCAGTTCACGACCCTTCCATAACAGTGTATAATGATGGCGGCAACACAACCTACTATGTGTTTGGCTCGCACATGGGGGTTGCAAAAACAACTGACTTGAAAAACTGGACCGGTGTTACAAGCGAATCAACAACAAGCACACTGTTTGCCAACACTTCAGGTCAGGTTGTGGCATATTCTTCCGCTTTCTCAACCAACCAGGTCACCAGTGTTGTGAACTATGCAGGGCAGATTGTCAACTGGGGTAATTTTGATGCCGCTGCTTGGAACACAGCTCTCGACAATTTTACGGTCAGCGGAAATATGTGGGCTCCAGATATTATATACAACACCAGCATGAAAAAGTGGTGCATGTATCTGAGTCTTAACGGAAACAAGTGGAACTCTTCTATCGTATTGCTCACTTCTGATGCAATCGAGGGACCTTATGTCTATCAAGGTCCTGTCATCTTTTCTGGTTTCAATGTGACTACAAACTCAGCAACCGACTATACTAAGACGGATATGCAAATTGCCCTTGGTAGTTTGTCTTCGTTGCCTGCAAGATATGACGTGGGCGACAAGTGGGGCACCTATTGGCCGCATGCTATTGACCCAGGTGTCTTTTATGACGAAAATGGTGAATTATGGATGAACTATGGCTCGTGGTCTGGTGGTATATATATTCTAAAATTGGACAAGAACACAGGCTTGAGGGATTATACATATACATATTCAAGTGATTACGACTCAAAGGGGGCAAGCGTGACCACCGACCCTTACTTCGGCAAAAAGATTGCCGGTGGATATTATGTAAGTGGCGAGGGTTCATACATAGAACATATTGGCGATTATTATTACTTGTTTATGAGTTATGGTTTCTATTCGCCTGAAGGTGGTTACGAAATGAGAATCTTCCGCAGTAATAGTCCTGATGGCCCTTATGTTGATGCCAATGGCGTTGATGCAAAATACACCAAGTATCTGATGAACTATGGAACCAAGGCAGGAACAACAATGGGTGAAAAACTTATGGGCGGATATCAGTGGGATGGAATGTCTGTGGCCGAAATTGCACAGGGACACAATTCTGCTTTTACTGATGATGATGATCACTCTTTTGTTGTATATCACACTAAGTTCAATGATGGAACTGCAGGACATCAGTTGCGTGTTCACCAACTGTTTGTTAATGATAATGGGTGGATAACGGCGGCTCCTTTCGAGTATAATGGACAGATGGATGTCGCAAAAAATTCTGAGGTTAAGACTAAACAGTTCTTTACAGCAAATCAGCTGGCCGGAAAGTATAAAATGATTGCTCACAAGTATAATGTGGATTATGCTAACTATGAGTATTCAAAGCCAGTGGATATTGAGCTGTTTGCCGACGGAACTTACAAGTGTGATTCTTACAGCGGAAGCTGGTCGCTCACGTCGGGTACTTCATATGTCAAACTCCTGCTTGGTGATTATGAGGTTCATGCGGTTGCTGTGCCAGGAACAGAAGATCAGACCAATATTCCTATCGTTGCAATAACAGGCGTCGACAGCAAGGCAAGCAGCGGAATGTGCTTCTGGATGTATAAGCTGACCGATGAGGGCAAGATTGCAAAAGATTTGCTGGAGATTCAGAACCGAATCTCAGATGGCGACGATGTTTATTCAGACCTGAATCTTGCCAGCGTTGGCTCTAATGGGTCTGCAATATCATGGTCAAGCAGCGTGCCGTCTGTTATATCTTCAACTGGTGCGGTGGCTTCGCCTGCCGAGGACACTAATGTGGAGCTTACGGCCCAAATGTCTTATGGCGAATATTCCTATACTGCAACGTTTAACGTAAATGTCAAAGCTGGTGGATTCTCCTCGGCGGATATTGCATCTGGACTGGTGGCTTATTATAATTTTGATAATAACTTGGTCAATCAGTACAATGCTTCGCAGGTGGCAACCGCAAAGGCTCAATCAGCAGGCACTGCTCCTGCATTTGAAACTTCAGAGACTCGTGGCAGCACGGTTCTGCACCAATATTTCGGATACAACGACGCTTCGTCTATCAGTTACACAATGATAGAAAATCCGTTGAAAAATCAGACTTTGCAGGGCGCGACTGTGTCTGCATGGATTTATCGAATGGACACCGATGCGTGGGATGCCCTGTGGTCTTTCTTCTCGGGCAGCGAGTCTGATATTACGGGCAGACTCTATCTGACAGGAAATACTTACATAGGATACAACTCAAACGGCTGGTTTGATTATAATCATCCTGGCTCTGTGACCACTGACATAATACCTTCGGCAAAGTGGGCTCTTGTCACCATAAGTTTTGATTCTGATGGGTTTGATATTTATATAGACGGAAAACTTGTTGCAAATGAGTCTAATTACCAGGCTTATGGTTCTGGCGGTTTCAGCGGTTACCAGTCTGTGCTTAATTTGATGTCGACCGCAGAGAATTTTGCTTTGGGATATGGCTCGTTTTGGGGCTCCACCGCTGCTCTGTTCGACGATTTGCTCATTTACAACCGTGCCCTGACAGCTGCTGATGTCGCACGATTGTATTTGGCAGAGTCAACAGGCGAGAGCTTATTGCCAAACGAGATTGTCACAACACCAGACACAGCCAAAATAGTAAAGCACGGAGCTGGCTCTAGTTCGCAGACTGTGGCAAAGGATTCTGCTATTGACGATTTCTATTTCTCGTTCGAGAATGCATCTTCTGTTATTGTTACTGGGTTGCCCGAGGGCATCAGTGCAGTTGTTGATAACGATGCGGCCACAGTTTCCTTCTCTGGTGTGGCAACTGCCGATGCCGGAGAATATGTTTACACAGTCACTACAACTGGTGTTAATGTAAATGTCAGCCGAACTGGCACAATAACGGTTACAGAAGAGAAAACCGGAGTCAGTGAATTGAAAAATATCATTGGATTGTCTTCTGTTTCTTACTGCTCAGAACAGATAAGCATAAAACTTGAAGAATCCGACTTCTCTGAATATGAAGCCGCAATATATAGTGCAACTGGCATTATGGTGGATTCTTTCAGATTCACTGCAATCAGCGGCGGATGTGTGATTAACAGAAGTTTTAATTCTGGGTCTGGCGTTTATATCGTGGTTCTGAAGAACAAAAAAGGATTGGTCTGCAACAGAATAATTGTGGAGTGATGATTGCGTATGTTTTTCTGAATCGTGAATATAGATTTAAAATGTAGGATTATATAAATTCATGCTAAATAAAAAAAGTGTATCAGACTTGTAATGAGTCTGATACACTTTTTTTGTTTTCTTATGAAAGCAGACTTATTGTCGGTTGGGTATAATGATTTTTTTTTAGAGGTTGTTGTGCTGAAATATTACACCACGGTTTTATCCAAATTCCTTTCCAAAAAGAATTTCTTTGTATTCAGATAGAATAAGATTGCTGCTGCCGCGTGAATAATCACCATGATGCAGAATGCCTCGTAGTAACCTATATGCTCTGCCACGACGCCGCCAACAAGAACTCCGAAACCTATTCCTAAATCCCACGATGTCAAAAGGGTTGAATTGGCAGTTCCCCTCTCATTATGTTTTGCTATGCTTATAATCATATTTTGGAATGCAGGCCACAGATGTCCATTTCCAAGGCCTATAAGCAATGCAGATGTGTAGTATCCGAATGGGTTCTGACAGAACACAAATGTTGAATAGCCTATTGTCGACAATATAAGTCCAAAACCGCAGTTTCTTGTGACAAGGCCTTTTTTCAGAGTCTTGCTGCCTATAAGTCTGGACGCAATCAGTCCGGATGACAGCAGAAGAAAATATGTACCTGTCCCATTGGTTATTCCAAGCATTTCTTTGCCATATATTGCAAGATAGTTTGAAATCACTCCGTAGCAAAATCCAACCATGACAACATTTAAACCAATGGCCCAACCTCTGGTCAGTATGAATCTGTCAAGCGATAGTTTCTCTTTGTTTTTAACAATCTCTTTCAGCGGTATGTCAACGTATGCGTCGGTTATCAGTCCTAACACAGATATTACGAAAGCAATGCCAAAAAGCCATTCAAAATTGTCGGTTAATTGATAGATGAAAATACCAATGCTTGGTGCAATGGCTGTTGCTATATTGTTGCTAAGACCATAAAAACCGATGCCTTCATTTCGTCTGCTCGATGGCAAAACGTCTATGGCAACCGTGCTGTTTGCCACGGTGCATGCTCCAAATGGTCCTCCATGCAGAGTGCGGAATATTGTAAACATGAAAAGGCCGCCGGCTATTAGGTAGCTGCCCATGAAGAGACAATTCATTGAAAGACAAAGCAGCAACACTTTTTTTCTGTTGAAACTGTCTACTAGGTAACCACTGAAGGGCCTGACTATCAGTGCTGTTATTGTGTATCCGGCAAGAACTAATCCTATTGTGTCTTTTGTTGCACCAAAGTGTTCGCTAAGATAGAGCGGCAATAGCGGCATCGTTATGTAAAATGCAAAGTAGAGACAGAAATTTGTCACCATTACTTTGTTGTAGTTCTTGTTCCAAAGTTTCTCTTCCGACATGTAAAATATGCTTTTTGACACAAATTTACTATTTTTAATGCTCAGTTATACTAATTTTGTGAAGATGGGGTGAGTGGCTTTAATTTCGTGTCGTTTCCGCGCAATAAGCAGCTAACTTCCTGTAAGTGTTTCAATCAGTTGTAATAATTTGACAGATGAGTGTAGTTGATAGTCGTAAGTTGTGGTTTTTGTGGGCTGCTTTCTTGTTGTTTCAGCAGTTTGCTTCGGCCGATGAATATTCAGACAAAGATTCAATAAACAATTTGGAGCAGTTCGTCGTGACTGGTGCCAGAACAAAAACAGATGCCAGATATTTGCCCATGACCGTTACTGTCGTTAACTCGCAGATGTTGAACGAGAATAACAGAGTCAGTATTCTGCCAACATTGATGGAACATGTTCCGGGGCTTATCGTGACAAGCCGCGGACTGATGGGGTATGGTGTCAGCAATGGGGGGTCTGGCGGAATGATGTTGCGCGGAGTGTCGTCAACCTCCGGACAGATGATGGTGCTTATCGACGGACACCCGCAGTATAACGGAATATACGGACATTCCATATCCGACAGCTATCAGACAATGATGGCCGACAGGGTAGAGGTGTTGCGTGGACCAGCCTCTTTGCTCTATGGCTCAAATGCTATGGGTGGAGTCGTGAATATTGTCACACGCGGTTTTGAAAATGACACAGTGCTGACCAGTGTCGATTTTGGTGCTGGCAGCTATGGAACAGTGCAGGCTGAAGCTTCAAACCAGGTTAAAAGAGGAAAGTTCTCAAGCTCAGTGGCTGCTCAATATGGAAGAACCGACAACCACAGACCTAATATGGGATTTTATCAGTATGGCGGATTCGCTAAACTTAAATATGATTTCAGCGATGCATGGAATGTGTTTGTTGATGCCGATGTTACTCATTTCAACGCAAATAATCCTGGTTCAACAAATTCCCCTCTGTTGCAGGCCGAACAGTGGATAACACGTGGTGTGGTTTCGGCCGGTGTTGAAAACCAATTTAACAAGTGCCACGGGAGATTGTCCTTATATGATAATTTTGGAAGACATAAGATTAATGACGGATACTCGGCCGAAAGTGGGACTCCGCAGACCAGACTTTTCCGCTCAAAGGATGCTTTGGCTGGAATTGACTTTTTCCAGACGATAGATGCCTGGAATGGAGCAACTCTGACTCTTGGCCTTGACTATCAGCACATATACGGAAGAGCATATTACACCGACATCAAGACTGGCAAGGTTCTCGAAACTCAGAATAAGCAGTCTGCCCATGTTCACAATAACGAGACTGCTGGCTATGTGGAACTGAGGCAGGTGGTGACAAAAAGGTTTGTGGTTGATGCCGGACTCAGATACGATTATCATAATGTAGCCGGTGGTGAATGGATTCCGCAGGGCGGTCTGGTGTATAAGCCGACTGCAAACGGCGAAATCAAGGCCATGGTGAGCAAGGGTTTCCGTAACCCAACAATGAAGGAGATGTATCTATACCCGCCTTCAAACGAGGACTTAAAGGCTGAAAAACTGGTTAATTATGAGCTTTCGTGGCGACACCGAGTCTTGTCTGAGAAACTGGCTTATGGTGTGAATATCTTCCATATAGATGCGGAAAATATAATTCAGACTGTTGACCGAAAGAATGTCAATACTGGCGAACTTAACAACAATGGCGTTGAGGCTGAGGCCACTTGGAATATTTCAAACCATTGGTCGGCAAATACCAATCACAGCTACTTGAAAATGGAAAACCCTATAATCGGAGCTCCAACATACAAAGGTTTTATTGGCGGCAATTACAGGGGCGGCAGGTGGAATGTTTGCGCCGGTCTGATGTATGTTGACGGTTTGTATAAATCGGTTGGCGATGACGAGCAGAAGGAGGATTTCTTTTTGCTTAATGCCACTGTCAACTTCATGGCAGCAAAAAATATCAATTTGTGGCTTAAGGGGGATAATCTGCTAGGTCAGAAATATGAGATAAATGCAGGCTATCCAATGCCGAAAGCAACTTTTATGGCAGGTGCTAAGATATCGTTCTGAAACTGGTCCTGAAGAAAAAAAATCGTTGCCAAAGAATGCCTCTGGCAACGATTTTCTTTTTTTAGGAAATACAACGGCAGCTCTTATTCTCTCACTGCTTCCATATTTGTGTTGTTATCAATCTTTTTTCCTTCAGTTGTATAAACATTCTTGATTCTGTCGGCATAGGCTTTTTCAATTGCTCCTCTAACCATCTTCATTGTGCTGTTTATCATATGATTCTGTTCGGTGAATGGCTCCTTCAGCACGGCAATGCTGTTTGGCAACCATCTGTCGGGGAACATGTCGTCATATTCTCCACCTTTTTTAAACTGGGCAATGTCGCATGCTATAGCCTTAAGAGCCTCTCTGCACCCCTCATCTGTTTTCAAGTCGAATCCCATTTTTTTCAGTTCGTTCTTGTTCGGAACAATCAGAGCGCTGGTTGTTGGACTTTGGTTGTTGTAGAGCATCACCTGGTCAATGGTAGGGCACAGCTGCACCAGGGCTTCTTCAATACCCTCTGGACTGTATTTTTCGCCGTCGCTTGATATCAGCAGACTCTTGAACCTTCCCTTCACATAGAGCAATCCGTCTTTAGTCATATATCCAAGGTCACCTGTGTATAGCCAGCCGTCTTTGATAGTGTCGGCTGTTGCAGCCTCGTTTTTCCAGTAGCCGTTCATCACATTTTCGCCCTTTACGACAATCTCGCCCGATTCGCCCAAAGGCAGTTCGTTTCCGTCATTGTCGCAAATTTTGACTTCGATAGGTTCAACCAGTTTACCAGAGGAACCGAATTTATATTTTTCGGGCGTGTTTGTGCTGATGACTGGAGTTGCTTCGCTCAGTCCGTAGCCTTGGAACATAGGCAGACCAATGCTGATATAGAATTTTTGCAAGTCCTTGTCGAGCAAGGCACCACCGCCTATGAAGAACTTCAGCTCTCCGCCAAAATTCTCTCTGACCTTGTTAAACAGAATCTTGTCGAAAATAAGCACAAGTGGTTTCAGCAGAACTCTGGCTCCCTTGCCGTCGATATTGTTTTCTCCGTAGTAGGCCTGGCGTACTTTCTTTCCGGTTGAGAACAAACGCTCGGCCAGTTTTCCTTTTTTGCTTATTCCCTGTTCTATGTTCTTTTTGAAAGTTTTGGCAAGGGCAGGAACGCTCAAAATAAAATGAGGCTTAACCTCTTTGATGTTTTGCGGAATATTTTTCAGTGTTTCCATTGGCGTTCTGCCCACTTGCACAGTCGCAACAGAGGCTCCCTGCATCATCATCACATAAAAACCAACAACATGGGCAAAGCAGTGGTCAAGAGGCAGAATGATGAGGGTGCGCCAAGTGTCGTCGATAGGAACTCTCGACAGACATTGCTCAACGTTTGCTGTGTAGTTTCTGTGTGTCAGACATACGCCCTTTGGGTCTGCTGTAGTTCCGCTTGTGTAGGTTATGGTTGCCAGATCGTCATTTTGAATGCTGTTGGCAACTTTTATAAACTCGTCTTTGCCAATTTCTGCTATATGCTTTTTGCCAAGTTCAATAACGTCGCCTACAAAAATCTCATTTGCCTCGTAGCCGTCTTGTTTGTCCAGAACGATCACCTTTTGCAGTGACTCAAGCTTATCAGCAATCAGTCTGATTTTCTTGAGTTGTTGTCCGCTCACAACTATAAATTTAGCATCGCCATGCTTCAGTCTGAACAGCAGGTCATTGCTTTCTTCTAGTTTTATGCTCAGAGGCACGTTCACTGCTCCGGCATAGAACATAGCGAGTTCGCTAACAATCCACAGGTTTCGGCCTTCGCTGAGCAGTGCCATATTGTCACTCTTCTTTACACCCAAAGCCTGAAAACCTGCGCCAAGATTATACACTTGCTCTTGCACCTGTTTGTAGGTGGTGTCTATCCACTCATTTCCAATCTTTTCCTTTAGAAATGTATTGCTTGAGTATTTTGCAACAGAGTTTTCAAATACATCTACTATGGTTTTTTTCATGATTTAATTCTTTCCAGTTCTTATTAATATCGCTCTTCCGAACAGAAAAATGCGACTTGCAAATATATGAAAAATATGGTTGGACTCTAAAAATAGGATTTGCTTATTGCTTGTTAAGTGGTAACGCAGAGTCAAGTAACAAGTTATTCTTCTGTTTTCTTGGTGTGTTTGTTCAATCTGTTTCGCACATTGTTTATATTTGTGCTTTGGTTCTCCTACTCTAAAATTTGATTGGAAACAGCAACAAGAAGGGAGGACAAAACTGATATGTTTATAAAACTGAATTTGCAGAGTATGTTGAAAAAGTATTTGATGGCATCATTGATGATGACATCTGTTGCCATGACTGGAGTGTCATGCTCCAAGCAAGAGGCTAAGACTAATGATGAACCCAAGCAGAGTGTTGCTGCAGATTCGTCGGTGGTGTATGTGACTAGGAATATTACTCCAGAGTCATTGGTGAAGATATATAAAGCTCTAGGCCGAAAGGCTGATGGCAGGGTAGCTGTTAAAATCAGTACCGGTGAGTCTGAAAAGACAGGATATCTTCGTCCGGCATTTATTAAGCCTTTGCTCGACGAGGTCAGCGGCACCATTGTTGAGTGTAATACAGCCTACGGTGGTTCGCGTGCAACATCGGCTGACCACTGGAAGGCCATCAAGGAACGTGGTTTTATGGATGTGGCAAAGGTGGATATTATGGACGAGGAAGGGTCAATGAAAATACCTGTTTCCGACACCACTCACATAAAATATAATCTTGTGGGTACACATCTTGCCAACTATGATTTTATGATCAATCTGGCCCACTTCAAGGGACACCAGATGGGCGGATTGGGCGGTGTGCTCAAAAACGCGTCAATAGGTGTAAGCTCATCTGCCGGAAAAGCTTATATTCATTCTGCTGGATATACTGAGGATGTTAATGAACTATGGGACCATGTTGACAATCAGGATGGATTCCTGGAATCTATGGCAGCCGCAGCTCAGGCAGTGCATAATTATTTCGGAAACGGTGAGAAGATTTTGTACATAAGTGTTATGTATAGAATGAGTATTGATTGCGATTGCAATGGCGATCCTGCCGAACCGTTAATTGCCGATTACGGTATATTGGCTTCTCTAGACCCTGTGGCTTTGGACCAGGCTTGCTACGAGATTGTCGACGGACTGCACTGCGATGCCCACAACAACACAAAACCGCTGCTTGAACGTATTTCACAAATGCATGGTACGCATACAATGGAGTGGGCTGAGAAAATCGGTCTTGGCAGCAGAGTTTACAAGTTGGTAGATATAGACAAGTAAAAGATAATCGATGTTTATTGGAGATGGTGCTGACTTTGTTGGCATCATCTTTTTTTATGTGCTGAATAACATATTTCGGTGCCAGAGTTTGTTGTTTTGAAATATTTATGGTGCCTGATTGCAATTTTAATCCAACGCAACTTGTTGCATAACATATATTTTTGCAGCATCAGTAATATGATTAAAAGTTAAATTTGTCAAACACGAACTAATGATATATACCATGAAAAAAATATTTACATTGATGTTGTTGGCATTGGTGTCTGTCGTCACTTATGCCGCCGACAAGTCTCGTGGTCTTTGGGCTTGTTATACCACCAACGGCAAGAATATATTTGTCAGTTGGCGTATGCGTTCTACCGATGACCCCAAGACAACAACCTATAAGTTGTATGCTGATGGCACGTTGGTCAGCACGTTGACCGACAGAACAAATGTGACTTTGTCAACATCCTACGCTTCTTCCACGTTCTCGGTCGAGGTGTTGAATTCGGCTGGTGAGGTGATTGACAGCCAGAGCGGGGTGACTCTTGATGGCGCTTTCTACCACAATATAAAATTGTCACGTCCGTCTGATTACACAATGTATGACGGAACAACTGCTTCCTACACTCCAAACGACTGCTCTGCTTATGATATGGATGCCGATGGCGAACAGGAAATCATACTGTCGTGGGCTCCTTCAAATGCCGGCGCTCTTTGCACCGCCACCGCTCCTCCTATCCTCGATTGCTACAAGCTCGACGGAACTTTGCTTTGGCGTATCAATTTCGGTCCGAACGTGTTGGCTGGTTGTCGTTTTACTTTCCTTTGCTATGACTTTGATGGCGACGGATATGGCGAGGTTATAGGAAAAACCGCACAGGGCTCAAAGGATGCCACTGGCAACTACCTATCAAAGGGTGTGGCTGCGGGGGCAGACCACACAGCTTCGTCTATCAACTCGTCGGGTGTGATTACCGACGGCGGAAAGGAATGGCTTACTTGCTTCAGTGGAGTAACCGGCAAGGAGCTGGCCACAATTGATTATTGGCCTTTGTTTAGCATACAGTCAAATTGGGAGCCAGGTGGAAACGATAAGAATACCTACGGCCACAGAGGCAACTGGTTCAAGGGATGTGTGGCTTTCCTTCCGGTCAACGGCAAAACAATGCCTTGTGCGGTGACTGTACGCGGCATCTATACCTACTCATACGCTGCGGCAATCTCATGGAACGGCTCGTCGCTGAGTACCATCTGGAAACACTCTTCCGAGACTGCCGGCCAGGGCATTTATGCTCAAGGTGCACATAGCGTTTCGTGCGGTGATATGGATAATGACGGATATGACGAGATCCTTGTTGGTGCAGCCGCTCTCGACCATGATGGCAGTCTGTTGTGGCGCACTGGGTTAGGTCATGGCGATGCTACCCACCTTGGCGATTTTGATCCTAATAACGACGGCTTGGAGGTATTCATTATAACCGAGGAATCGACAGCTGCCTATGACTGTGCTTTGATTGATGCAAAAACAGGAAAAATCATTGTCGGAAAAACTCAGACAGGTCACGATACAGCCCGCGGACTTATTCTTGACTGCGATGAAAACAACGATGGTGCTGAATTTATGGAATGGTCTAATGCAGCCTTGTTCTCGTGCAAGGGCGATTCCGTTGGCCCATGGCACAGCGGTTCAACATCAAGCAGTTCTATAAACTATCGTATTTATTGGGATGGTGATTTGCTGGAAGAGTATCACGACCGCTCCCATATTGATTCTTGGGACTCGGAAGGACATGCTTGGGGCAGAACTCTGACATTGTATAGTTATGGTTATGGCGCAAGTTCTATCAATTCAACAAAGTATAATCCAAATCTTCAGTGCGACCTGTATGGCGACTGGCGCGAGGAGGCTGTGTATTATGCAATAAATGGTGATGACTATTACCTTGTGTCGTTCACAACCACAATCGAGAGCGCTTACAAATTACCTTGGCTGAGGGATGACCATACATACGACATGGCCATTGCGTGGCAGAACTGCGGATATAATCAACCTCCTCACCTCGGATATAGCCCTGTTGAGTATTATAAGAGCCTGAACGAGGAGCTCCCTGCTGCAACTCTTACCAAGCACGGAACAGGAGGCAGCAGCCAGACTGTGGCCCAGGGTGAAAGCATTGTGGATTTCTCCTTTGAATGGACAAATGCTACAACTGTAACCGTTACAGGCTTGCCTGATGGCATTACATGCACAATTGACAATTCTTCAAAAACAGTGTATATTTCTGGAACTGCTAACGATGAGTCTGGCACATATAAGTATACAGTGACAACAGTTGGCAGCAGCATGAATGCCGTAAAAAAAGGAACAATAGTTATCACATACTCCGCTTCTGCCGAGATAATCAAATGTGGTGCAGGGTCAAGCCGACAGACTGTCAGACAAGACAGCGCTATTGTTGATTTCTCATTTAAGTGGAATAATGCTAATACAGTTGTCGTTGATGGTTTGCCTAATGGTGTGACTTATGATATCGACGAGGCCAACAAAACTGTTTATTTCACAGGATATGCTAATGACGAAATAGGATACTATGAGTATACGGTCACAACAGTGGGTGGAATCACTGACAGCGTCAGACGTGGTTCTTTCACTATTATACCGCCTCTTCCGGCCGAAGTCTGGAACGTTGAGGATAAGTCTGTTGTGGTTGGCGACTATTTGGAATTTACCGTGAATATCCAGTATGCAGATAGCATAGAGGTTAGCGGACTGCCTAATGGACTCGCAGTGTCAAAAGTTGAGAATGGGGTGTTTAAAATCTCAGGAAATGTTTACGACGCTGTGCAAGACTATGATTATACAGTAAGCACCATAGGTGGAAGTCCAAACGCATCTCAGTCGGCGGTTATATCAGTTGCTGAAAAAACAGGTGCTGAAGTTGTGACGGTCGACAAACTCAGTGTTGAAATCACTCCTAATCCTATGATAGATGAGGCTAAGGTTTCTGTTGCTGGTGTGAACGGTGACAATGTTAGTTGGAGGCTGATGACATCTGTTGGTGATGTTGTTGAATGTGGAAACAAAAACAACTCATCAGATGACTTCGTTTTCACTATTAAGCGCAAATCATTGGCATCTGGCGTGTATATCTTGAATCTTATGATAGGTGATGAGATATTCAACGAGAAGATAATTGTGAAGTGATGTCGCATGTTTGACGTTCCTTCGGACGATAGAATAAAAAAGCACCTTCTTGATTCTGCACAATCAAGAAGGTGTTTTTTTTGTTTCCTTTTGGCTATAGGGGACCTCTATAAATTAAATTTTTGATATTTAGCTGATTATGTGAGTACTTAAGGTGCAAAAATATCAAAAATGACAAAATATTACAAAAACAGTTCAAAATCCTTGTTCGAAGAGCAGGAAACCCTCAGCGAGTTGTCTGAAAATGGGGTGTACTGTAGTTTCCAATCTCTCTGCAACATTAGAGTTATATAACAACAAACAAAAAGACACCAATCTTGACGTGGATTGGTGTCTTTTTGTTGCTATTGGTATTCTAGTGAATCTTATTCGCTTGGTGTGGCATCAGAAGCATTGGCAGGGTCGCTCTTGGCTTGAGCTTCCATCATTGCCTCATAACGTTTTTGAGCCTTGTCCCACTCTTTTGCGTATTTGATTACTTTTTCGGTATCTCCGAAATCGTCGACTTCGTCTGCTGCTTTGTTATATGATTCAATAGCCTTTTGGAAATCTTTCACAAAAACGTAATATGTAGCCAGATTATAATACAGAGCTGCTTTGATTTCCTTTGTGATGCGCGGATTGTTGGCGTCGGCCAAAGCGTTCTGCCAAGTTGCGAAACAATCACCTGCTTTGCTTCTGAACTTGTCTATGTTCATGTCATTTTTGTCGACAACAGGAACTGCTTCTTTCTCGAATACTTCTGCGGCTTTAATTAGGTCGGAGTAGTCATACTGCGAGTTCTTTTTCTGCTTGACTGAATATACATGGAATCTGTATGCTGTCATGTAGTCCAAGCCAAGAGCCGAGGCTATAGTCTTTCTGTATCTGGCAACTTGGTTAGGAAGATTGAATCCTGACTTGTTTTCTGGATTCTGGTCTGCCCTATACATTGAGTCGATTTTAAACTCAGCAAGTTTTGGGTCATGAAGTGGTCTGGTCTCGTAATTTTTTCTTTCAAAAACGGAGTCTGTGAATATACGGTTCCCGTCTGGTGCATATATGTCGACAAAGAAACCAATCAGTTTTGAGCCGTAGCCAACAAACATCATATCTGGTTTTGGACCTGGTCCGGGCTTGCCTTTTGGTGGCTTTGCTTTCACAACATCAATCTCGTCTGTCGAATTTGTCAGACCAGATATTTGTATTGTGTAGTCGGCGCCGTTTTCGATTGATGATTTGGTAAATCTTTTGCTGGTTCCGTATATGTTGTTGTAGATTGGTGAACCGAATTGTATGATTTTGTTGTTCCCGTCGACAATCTGATATGAATCAAAATTCATGTCGATAGGCAGTGTAGGATACGATGATATATATATCGTGCCTAATGAATTTTTGTCGGTTTTTTGTGCGTATGCTTCTGGCAATGTTATTGTCAGAGCAAGCATAGCCGTTGCAAGTGTTTTTTTCATATATATTGAATTTATATTGTTTCTCGAGTAAATCATTTCATAAGAAACAAAAAATGTGCCAAAGGATAAATTTGAAACAGATGTCATAGGTATATTTGCACCACACAAAAAAACTTGGTCATATAGGCCAAGTTTTTTGCTTTATTGTTCATCTTCTTCTACATAACCAAAGTCGTTGTCTGAATCGTCGTCTTCGTCGTCAAAGCCAAATTCAAAGCCGTCGTTAGGTTCGTCAATAGAGGTGTAGTCCATAAGTTGTCGCCTGTCTCTTTTTGTCGGACGTCCGGTGCCTCTGTCTCTCACTCCGTTGATGCTGTATTTCTGCATTTCAAGTATCTCAAACTGGTCCTGAGGTGTGACGTTTTCCATGAAATCAGGCACAAGTTTGGCCCCCATTCTGTTTTGAGCCAAAGCCAAAACTTTGAAAGAGTAAACAATAGGAGGTCTTTTGACCTGAATCACATCTCCTACCTTAACTTCGGCCGATGGCTTAAGGTTGTTGCCTCCTTTCATCACCTTGCCTTTTTTGCATGCGTCGGCAGCCAGACTTCTGGTTTTGAATAGTCTGACAGCCCACATCCATTTGTCTACTCTAACTGAGTTGGATTCTGATTTCATCGCGATTTCTTTTTGGGTGAATATAGAGTGAAGATTTACTTTTTGTTGAATTGTGTCATGGTCAGTTCAAGACCAGCCAGACAGAAACTTTTTATTATTTCGCCTGCGGTTTCCAGTCTTTCTGGCATCAGGTTTTCTTGTTCGTCGGTAAATTTACCCAAAACATAATCTATCTGAGCCCCTTTGGGATAATCGTTGCCAAGTCCAAATCTCAATCTTGCATATTTCTGCGTGCCTATCATCTGCTCAATATTTTTCAGCCCGTTGTGTCCGCCGGCGCTTCCGTTTCCTTTCAGCCTCAGCTGTCCAAATGGCAAGGCAACGTCATCAACGACAACAAGCAGATTCTCGATATCGATTTTTTCCTGGTTCAGCCAGTATCTGACAGCGTTTCCGCTGAGGTTCATATATGTATTGGGCTTAAGCAACAGCAGTTCTTTATTTTTCACTCGGCAGTTGGCAATGGCTCCGTATCTGCCTTCCTGAAAAAAAACATTGGACGCCTCGGCAAAGGCGTCCAATATTCTAAAGCCTGCGTTGTGTCTGGTGTGTGTGTACTCATTGCCCACATTTCCCAGTCCAACTATCAGGTATTTCATCCTTAGTCTTTATGTTTGACTGATAGATAAATTACTTAGCTGCTGCTGCAGCAGCTGCTGCAGATGCACGAGTGTGCTTAACTGCCAATACAACGTTCTGTGGGTTGTCGAGCAAAGTCAAGTTCTCGAATGAGAGGTCCTTAACCTGGATGGTCTTGTTCAACTCAAGGTTCTCAACGTTGATCTCAAGGAACTCAGGAATCTGAGTGTAAAGAGCCTTAACCTTAAGACGGCGAACGTTCTGAACCAACTTACCACCGGCCTTCACACCTGCTGCGTGACCAACTGGCTTGATAGGAACCTTAACAACAACTGGCTTCTTGTCGTCAACCTCAAGAAAGTCGATGTGAAGAATGTTGTCCTTTACTGGGTGGAACTGCAACTCCTGGATAATTGCTGTGTACTTCTTGCCGTCAATAGTCAAGTTTACAGTGTAGATGTCTGGAGTGTAGATCAACTTGCGAACATCAGCATTTGAAACCTCAAATGTAGCTGTCATCTTGCCGTTTCCGTAGAGAACGCAAGGAATGTTACCACTTGTGCGAACTGCCTTAGTCGCTTTCTTGCCCAGCTCTTGGCGGGTCTTTCCTGTCAAATCGAATGACTTCATTTTTTTAAATTTTTTGTGTTACTCAAAATTAAGTTTCTGTGAAGGCTTAATTTCCCATCACACTTTCCGGATTTCCATATCGAATCCCGAAAAAGCACGCAAATATACAATTTTTTTGTGAAGTTCTGCTTCCCGACGTCTGTTTTTTGCGTTTGTTTTTATTTCAGAACCAGCATAATGACTCCGGTCAACACCCCGGCCAAATATACCGCCTTTTTCTTTAGGTTCTTTTCGTGTAGTGCTATAGCTCCGTAGGTGAAGCCAACAACGGCCCCTGAGCGTCTGATTGTTGATACTACTGAAATCAGTGAATCTTTGTCCGACAGTGCCCAGTAGTAGAGGTAATCGGCCAGAATCAGGAATACGGAAATGCCCACTATTGTCCATCTCCACTCAAATGGGGTGGTCTTTTTGTGTGTCGGCCACCACAAGAGCACAAGCACAACAAGCATCATCAGTGTCTGGTAGATTGTGCTGTAAACTTGAACCGCCATTCTGTCGTAGCTGTGCATCAGGTGCTTGTCATATAGACCGCTGCATGCTCCCAGCAGGGTGGCCGCTATGATCAGCCATATCCATTTATTGTTTTTCCAGTAAATGCCTTCACTTTTGCCTGCGGTTGAAAACAGAAAAAACGATACTATTGTGATGCAAATTCCTATGGCTTGCCATGCCGACAGTGTTTCACTGAATATGATAAGTGCGCCCACAACTGTCCATACAGGTTGAGTGGCCCTGATGGGTGCAAATATCGTCATTGGCAGATGTTTCATGGCGAAATATCCGCACATCCACGAACTTAGGACCAATGCCGATTTCAGCGCAATGTAAAAGTGCTGTGTTTTGTCGATTTCTGGCACCAGCAGACCGGCTTCAGACATTGTTTCGGGACAGGTCTGGCTGAGTATGAGCAGCGGAATGAATATCAGCGACGAAATGAATACTGACGCTGCAAGCACTGGAATCACTGCGTTGCCAGACAATGATTTCTTCTTGAAAATGTCATAGATTCCAAGCAGAATGGCCGAGCCTAATGCATAAAATACCCACATGAGAACTGAATCTTTATTTTTTCCATTAGTATATCAATTCCCCTTTGCCTTGTCTGATTATCACTGGTTCGTCGCCGGTGCAGTCAACAATGGTCGATGGCACAAGCTGGCCATAGCCTGAGTCGATCACGGCATCGGCAATGTGACCCATTTTTTCGTCTATCAGCTCTGGGTCTGTGAAGTATTCGGTTTCATCGGTGCTGTCGTCCTTGACCGATGTCGACATGATCGGATTACCCAACTCTTTGACAAGCGCTCTAATCACATTGTTGTCTGGAACTCTGATTCCTACTGTCTTTTTGTTTCTGAATGTCTTTGGCAGACTGCTGCTGCCGTTCAGAATGAATGTGAAAGGGCCTGGCAGATTTTTGCGCATAAGTTTGAATGTTTTGTCGTCGACCTTAGCATACTGCGCAATGTCGCTCAAGTCGTAGCATATAAATGATAAGTTAGCCTTCTTCGAGTCGATGCCCTTATACCAGCATATTTTTTCAACAGCTTTTGTGTTGAATATGTCGCAGCCCAGTCCGTATACTGTGTCTGTTGGATAGACAATAAGACCTCCGTCTCTTAAAAACTGAGCCACCTTTTCCACTTCCCTTTGTTGTGGATTGTCGGGATGAATTCTGACAAGCATTTTTTGCTTTGTTTAATGTTACTACTTTTCCTGGTTTGAAACCATTTTTTCTTCGGCCCGTTCTTTCACGTTCTTTGTGAATCCGTCTATTCTCCATTCCAGAATAGAGGCATATCTCGATGTTGTGAAAAACATGTTGAAGAACCAGCCGAATTTGATGCTGCCTTTCACGTGCAGTTTGCTTCTGTTCCTGCCATAAGGTGTGGCCGTGACCACAAAGTTGGCATCATTAAGGATCTTTATTTTCTTTGTTATTGCCAATTGCACCAAGTGCATGCTGGGACGCTTGCTGTCGAGAAGTTTACCCTCGACTTGAAACTGCGAGGGATTCTCGTCTGAAGTCATTCCGACCAGCAGGTTCAGAATGTATTCGTTGGTGCTTGGATTGAATTTCACGCCGTTTTCTCTCAGATTCAGATCTCCGTCGACGGATTTGTTTCTGCCAAGACCTTTCCATGCCCATTTTAAGTCTTGGGTCGGACGGTTTTGCATTCCCTCGTAGAGTTCGTCAAGGACCATGCTTAGAGAGTCGAACGGAGTCTCGACATAATAGTCCACATCGGTCACAAAATGCCCGTCTGTAAACACCGTCTTTGCATTTACATCGGTGGCGTATGCAACGAAAGAAGTCGTAAACGCCAAAAGTATTGAGATTAGCAGTTTCATAGGCGTTTCTTTTTTAATGTTGGACTATATGTTTTTTCACAAACATACAAATATTTGCTGAATATTGTATGCGTGGAGCTCCCTTAAATCTGAGATCTGATGCTGGCCCAGGTTTCGTCGGCCATTTTTGTGCCGACAACCTGTATCACGTTGCCACTTAGCAGTGTGCCTATGCGTCCGCAGTCGGCAAGTGATTTTCCGTTTGCCAGTGCGTACAGAAATCCTCCGGCAAAAAGGTCTCCGGCTCCTGTTGTGTCTATGCACTTGATGTTTTTCATTGGCTCAAATCGTTCCAATATGCCGTCGTGTTTGGCCATAGCTCCTTTTCCTCCGAGCTTCACCACTGCATAATCCACCATATTCGCCATCTGCTCAATTGCCTGCTCGGGCTCCATGCCAGAGAATGCCTTTGATTCCTCCTCGTTTGCGAACAGAATGTCCACGTAATCGTGTGTGATTTTCTTCAGGAATTCCAAGTTGTCTTTAACGACATTAAAGCTTGCCAAGTCCAAGGATACAAGAGAGCCCGACTTCTTTGCCAAATAAAGAGCGGATTCTATGAGATCGTAATTCTGCAGCAGATAGCCGTCGACATGGCATATGTCAAAACCTTCGAACATTTTTTCGTTCAGGTCTTTTGCTTCTAGCGAGGCTGCTGCTCCCAGACAGGTCAGAAATGTTCTTTCTCCGTCTGGCGAGATTAGGGCGATGCATGTTCCTGAAGGCTCGTTGCTGCTTATAATCATTTCAGATTTTATGCCTCTGACCATAAGGTCGTTTGCAAAGAACTCGCCAACCGAGTCTTTTCCTATTTTTCCGATAAAGGCTGTCCCGCTGCCCAGTTTTGCTATGCCGCCAAGCACGTTTGGCGCAGAACCACCTCTGACCATTTTCACTTCTCTGCCCTTGAGCAGGTCTTTGATTTTTCCGAGCTGTTCGGCGTTGATGACATGCATACTGCCTCGTTCAACACCGATCTTGTTTATCAGTTCGTCGGTGTCTAGCACGCAAAGCATATCTGTCAGTGCGTTGCCTATAGAGAGTATATTTTTGTTCATGGCGATATTTTTTTTACTTTTTTTCTTACAAAGATATTGTTTTATTCAAAAAAACAAACTAATTTTGCGTCGTCTTTAAGACAATCACATTCTTCCTTAGCTCAGTCGGTTAGAGCATCTGACTGTTAATCAGAGGGTCTTTGGTTCAAGTCCAAAAGGAAGAGC
>R06__coassemble_21_pt1 | contig 75988 bp, 61 predicted proteins | sample R06__metabat2_high_PE_023 | metagenome-assembled genome bin R06 | reverse complement strand
ATCACCTAAAACATACTTGTTAAAAAAACAAAAAAAAAAAATAACCCCCCCCCGCCCCCCAAAAAAATTTTTGGGGGTGCGCGTGCTGCGTTTGTGGGGGGGGGTAATTTTAATATTTCATCTTACCTGGTCTGCCCTTTTTGGCACACCAAATCAAGAATGGCTATGAACCAATAGAACTTATAAGTAGCCGTGGTATTTTTAAATATACAATTTAACTGGTTATCCATGAGCTAAGAATTTTTACGTCTACAAAATAGAATTTATTTTTTTTCAAAGCAAGACTTTTATAGTGCTATTTGTGGTTCCTTATTAAAAAGAGTTTTGTATACAATAATTTTATCATCAGTATTTCTATACCTATATTTCCTCTTTTTTCACCACCATTCCTTTTCTCCCCACTCCACCAGCATTCTCGCCATAACCTTATGCTGTGCTGCCGAGGGGTGCCAGTCGGCCGAGTAGCCGAGGGTGCCATTTTGCGGGGCGAAGTCGAAACGGTGGACGCGGGTGCAGCCCGACGAGAGAAAATGCTTGTGAATGCTGTTGAGGACTCGTTTCTGGTGCCTCAATCTGCGGCCGTGGAGCATTGGACCTGTCAGCAGAACGATATGCGCCTGAGGATAGGCACGTAGAAGCTGGTCGACAAAACGGCAGTAGGCAGAGCGAAACAACGAGAGGTCGTAACTGCCGACACTCAAATCGTTGGTGCCTAGGTTCACAAACACAATGCTTGGCGTGAAGCTGGCGAAATTCCACTCCTCCTGTCCAAAGATATGCACTTTGCCGTAGAATGAGGGCAGAGGACTGACCGAGCCTTCTTTCTTATCGCCAAAATTGCGGTAAACACCTATGCCTGAACGGGCCACTACCATGGCGTCGGCATCGAGAGCAGCGGCCGTCAGTCCGGCAAATGACTTGGCAAAGTTTTCGGTCTGGAAGGAGAAGGTGTCGGTCTGCGACTGTGTCTCAACTCCATATCCGCACGTTATTGAGTTGCCTATAAACTCTATTTTCAGCGGTTTGTATTCAGACTTTAGGACCTCAGCCCCTTCCTCAAGACTGAAGCCATAGAATGCAGGATTGTGAAAACAACCCTCGGATATCAGCATCAGCGAGATGGTGTGCTCGGCATTGGTCAGACCGTCTGTAAGGAGGTGAAGGCTGTCGGCCGAGGCATAGGTGTCTATCTTGCGCGGGGCAAGGCTGTCGACATAGACGTTATACACTCCTGCCCCAGGTTTCAGCTTGGCATAGACAGATGCATCGCCACGGAAACGCAACCGAATGGTGGAGCCTGGATAGACATATTGGGCCGAATCTGGGCTGACTTTGAAACGACCAACAAGCACCAGATTGCTGTCGGCAGGAGCTATAAGGACACGTCCGTTGGTTTCTGCGCTGCACAGAGCGCAAGTCAGAACCGAAACGAGACTGAGAAAAATGCGTGTGATATATTTCATTGATTTCAAAAAAATTACTTTTTTATTGAACCACCCATCGTTTCATGCAAAGGTAACAAAAAAGCGGTGACTTTCAGCAGCCACCGCTTTATACTTGAGTATGAAAAAAATCATTTGAATCTGTTCATAACACTCTCCATGGTGTCGTCCATGTCATAGTATTTATATTCGGCCAGTCTGCCGCCAAAGATTACATTGCTCTCTTTGTCGCCAAGTGCCTTATATTTTGCATAGAGTTCCTGATTTTTTGCGTCGTTGACAGGATAATAACTCTCCATGCCTGGTTTCCACTCGGTGCTGTATTCACGGCTGATGACTGTTTTAGGGCAGTCATAGACCTGCTGGCCGAACATAGCGAAATGCTTATGCTCGATTATGCGAGTATATGGGACCTCGCGCTCGGTGTAGTTGACAACGGCGTTTCCCTGGAAGTTTGGCATGTCGAGGACTTCGGTTTCGAATCTTACGGTGCGATACTCCAGCTGTCCGAATCTGAAGCCATAGAACTCGTCAATCTTGCCTGTGAACACGATTTTGTCGGCAAGAGCAGTCAGTTCGTCTCTGTTGGCAAGGAAATCAACACCTGTGCGTGTTTCCACACCATCGAGCAGTCCCTCAATCAGTTTATTGTATCCGCCAACAGGCACGCCCTGATAATCATCGTTGAAGTAGTTATTGTCGAATACAAGACGCACTGGCAGACGGCGAATGATGAAAGCAGGCAGCTCGGTGCAGCTGCGTCCCCACTGTTTCTCGGTGTATCCCTTGATCAGTTTTTCATACACGTCGCGTCCGATGAGCAGCTGTGCCTGTTCCTCGAGGTTGGCAGGCTCAGTGCGTCCCTCGGCCTTCATTTTAGCCACAGCCTCGGCCTTCTGTTCCTCAATCTTGGCCATAGCCTCGGCCGGAGTCTTCACGCCCCACATCTTGTTGAAAGTGTTCATGTTGAAAGGCAAGTTATAGAGTTGGCCCTTGTAGTTTGCGACAGGGCTGTTGGTGTAGCGGTTGAATTCGACCACCTCGTTGGCAAGTTTCCACACGGCCTTGTTGCTTGTGTGGAAGATGTGCGCACCATATTTGTGGACATCAACACCCTCGATGTTCTCGCAGTAAAGGTTACCGCCCAGCTGCGGACGTTTGTCGATGACGAGGCACTTCTTTCCTTGTTTTTTTGCGAGATATGCAAAAGTTGCCCCATAGAGTCCCGAGCCAACTATAAGAAAATCGTAATGTTCCATATTTATTTTTATATTTTTCAGACTGGTCTGTCGGAAATCCCCGACAATATTTTTTCCACACAGATAACAATAAACCCGTTACCAAGGTGCAAAGATAAGAAATTTGCAGCAAACTTTTCAGTTCAGCAAAAGCTGAGAACCTTTTGCCATAGATGTTATTTTTTTGATTTTACAGCCTACAAGAAATCAAGGCCCATAAAGTAAAAAAAATGATGACATCATCAGATAAGAAAAATCTCATAATATTCACATAAAAACAGGATTTGACAATGGTGTGGTGAAAGATTCTAATGTTAAATGTAAAATTGATTTTTTCAGCTATGAAGTAAGTCTGAATACAAAAAAAATAGCGTGTAACCCGATGAGTCACACGCTATTTTTTTGTTCAGTTATTTATTTGTCTGTCGGTCTTACCTGGATTCAATCCGAGTAAAGACTGCGCCTCGGCAATTCAAGTATAGTGGATTGCGCTCGGCTTGCACTTTACTTGACCTCCTCGAAATCAACATCAGTTACGTTGTCGCCAGAGTTAGCACCAGCGTTGCCAGCCTGCTGCTGTGCGCCGCCGTTATACTGTGCCTGCTGAGCACCGGCAGCACCCTGCGCAGCCTGATACATTGCCTGGGTTGCTGAAGATATCTCGGCCATTGCAGCGTCGATGCCAGCAATATCCTGAGCCTGGTGTGCAGTCTTGAGCTTGCCAAGAGCAGCCTCGACAGCAGACTTAGTGTCGGCTGGAACCTTGTCGCCATTCTCCTTCAGGAACTTCTCGGTAGAGAAGATCATATTGTCGGCCTGGTTGAGCTTTTCCTGCTTCTTCTTAACCTCTTCGTCGGCAGCTGCATTAGCGGCAGCCTCATCCTTCATGCGCTTGATTTCAGCCTCGCTCAAACCAGAAGAAGCCTCGATACGGATCTTCTGCTCCTTGCCTGTAGCCTTATCCTTTGCGCTTACGTTGAGGATACCGTTGGCGTCGATGTCGAAGCTAACCTCAATCTGAGGCACACCACGTGGAGCTGGAGCTATGCCAGTAAGGTTGAACTGACCGATGCTCTTGTTCTGTGAAGCCATTGGACGCTCGCCCTGAAGCACATGGATTGTAACCTCGGTCTGATTGTCGGCAGCAGTAGAGAACACCTGCGACTTCTGAGTAGGGATTGTAGTGTTTGCCTCGATGAGCTTTGTGTTTACGCCACCCATAGTCTCGATACCGAGAGAAAGTGGAATAACGTCAAGAAGGAGCACGTCCTTAACCTCACCAGTCAGCACACCGCCCTGGATTGAAGCACCTATGGCAACAACCTCGTCTGGGTTTACGCCCTTGCTTGGCTCCTTGCCAAAGTATTCCTTAACAGCAGCCTGGATTGCAGGGATACGAGTTGAACCACCAACAAGGATAACCTCGTCGATATCGCTCTTTGAAAGTCCAGCCTTCTGGAGTGCAGTTTCGCAAGGCACGATTGTGCGGCGAATCAGGTCATCGACCAGCTGCTCGAACTTTGCGCGAGTGAGAGTGCGAACCAAGTGCTTTGGAACGTTGTTGATAGGCATGATGTATGGAAGGTTGATCTCGGTTGAAGTTGTGTTAGACAACTCGATCTTAGCCTTCTCGGCAGCCTCCTTAAGTCTCTGCAGAGCCATAGGGTCGGCAGAAAGGTCGGCACCGCCGTTCTCGTTCTTGAATTCCTGAACCAGCCACTCGATAATCTTCTGGTCGAAGTCGTCACCACCAAGGTGAGTATCACCGTCGGTAGACTTAACCTCGAACACACCGTCGCCAAGGTTGAGGACAGACACATCGTGAGTACCACCACCGCAGTCGAACACAACGATATTCATATCCTTGTCTTTCTTGTCCAAACCATAGGCAAGGGCAGCTGCAGTTGGTTCGTTAACGATACGCTCCACCTTCAAGCCTGCGATTTCGCCGGCCTCTTTAGTAGCCTGACGCTGAGCGTCGTTGAAGTATGCAGGAACAGTGATGACGGCTCTTGTGACCTCCTGGCCGATGTAGTCCTCGGCAGTCTTCTTCATCTTCTGAAGAATCATAGCAGAGATTTCCTGAGGAGTGTAGAGACGTCCGTTGATATCGACGCGAGGGGTGTTGTTGTCGCCACGAACCACCTTGTAAGGAACGCGAGCGATCTCAGCACCTACCTGGTCGTAAGAGTTACCCATGAATCTCTTGATAGAGAACACGGTGTTGGTAGGGTTTGTGATGGCCTGTCTCTTGGCAGGGTCACCGATCTTGCGATCATCGTCTGTGAATCCGACAACAGAAGGGGTTGTACGCTTACCCTCGCTGTTGGCAATAACTACTGGGTCACCGCCTTCCATGATGGCGACGCATGAGTTAGTAGTACCTAAGTCAATACCAATAATCTTACTCATATTCTTTATTTTTAATTATTATTCTGTTTTGAAGGTCCGGCTCGGAACTTTCCATTCCGAAATGGACACCTGATAATGAGCAAAGGCTGTGCCAAGAACAACATCACAAATTCAGGGTGAACATCTGTCACTATCCACAAAAAAAGCCCGCCTATGTTGGCAGACTTTTTATGACATATTGGCAGAACTGACGTCTTATTTGACTCTAGCCACCACATCGAGCAGCATTTTCCAGAACTTCTGTACGGTGGATATTTGGACACGCTCGGCAGGCGAGTGCACGCCTATGATTGTAGGACCGACCGAGATCATATCAAGGTCTGGATATTTTTCGAAGAAGAGTCCGCACTCGAGTCCTGCGTGAATGGCCCTGACCTTAGGAGTGACACCAAACAATTCGGTATAAGACTCAACAAGCACATCTTTTATGTAGGAATTGACATTGGGTTTCCAGCCCGGATATCCGTCGTTGTGGGTTACACGATTTGCACCGGCAACCATAAGCAAAGCCTCTACCCTGTTTTTCACCTCAGTCTTTTTTGACTCGACCGAGCTGCGCTGGCTTGTGCCTACAACGATTTCGTTGTTTTCTGAATCCATCTTAACCGAGGCCAGATTGGTTGAAGTCTCGACCAGGCCCTCGATGTCCTGGCTCATTCCCTGCACACCATGAGGGAAAGCCATCAGCATCTGCACCAGACGGCTTGCCATAAGAGTTCCGTCTGGCTTTACCAGAACCGATTTTGGGCATTCAACACCCTCGGCAGTGATTCTCATATCAGGTTCGCTGCTATATTCTGCGCAAATCTGACTTATAGCTTCGTCAAACCTCTTTTCAAACTTCATTGAACCATCGGCAGTGAATCCGACCACAGCATGAGCCTCGCGCGGAATGGCATTGTGCAGATTTCCGCCAGCTATCTCGCTGATTTCCATACCAAACTGAGACTCCTTGCCAACCATATACAAAACACGAGCAAGCAGCACGATAGCATTGGCCCTGTTCTTGTTGATATCCTCGCCAGAGTGTCCGCCTATAAGTCCGGTGACCTGCACCTTATAGAATTGCATATTCTTGCTTGGACTCACAGTTTTATACTGGAAGTATCCCTTTGTGTCTACACCGCCGGCACAGCCTATGCAGAAATCGCCATCGTCTTCTGAGTCAAGATTAACAAGCAGTTTAGACTTGAGCATGCCTGGTTTCAGCGCATTGGCACCAGTCAGTCCGGTTTCCTCGTCTACTGTGAAGAGGAATTCAAGCGGTCCGTGCTCAATAGTATTATCGGCAATCAGGGCCAGCTGTGCGGCAACACCTATACCGTCGTCGGCACCTAGCGTTGTGCCTCGGGCCTTAAGCCAGTCGCCATCGACATAAGTCTGGATTGGGTCTGCAAGAAAATCGTGCTCAACATCAGAATTTTTCTCGGCCACCATATCCATGTGGCTTTGGAAAGCCAGCGAAGGGGTATTCTCGCGTCCGGCAGTGGCTGGTTTACGAATAAGCACATTGCCCACCTCGTCGGCTATGGTTTCGAGACCATGCTGAAGTCCGAAATTCTTCACAAAATCCACAATCTTCTCCTCGTGCTTTGACGGACGAGGTATTTTGCATATCTGGTCGAAATAAGACCACAGAGCCTTAGGCTCCAAATTATCCATTGACTGCATATTTTATATCAAGCTAAGTAAATATCCAAGTTTATACCACTGAAAGAGCATTATTGAAGGGTTTGAGCCTGCAAGATTTTTGAGAACCAATTTGTTAGTCATTTCAGACAAGCATCTGACCAAACCGACCAGATGCAACGACTTTATCTTGTTGTAGAACCTCAATATGTTTATGCTCTGAACAAGATCCTGCGGCGATGACGGGTCGAGATAAAGGTCGCGCATGTTTTGCACCGCCTGACGGCTTTTCTCCATAAAAGATTCAAAATCATCAAGACCCAAGTGCAGAATCACATTGTCGATATGATGTATGATGATTCCGTCGGTCTGCAGTTGCCATCCCATAACAGTATCCTCGTGTCCGTATTTTGAGAAAGACTCCTGAAAAGGGTGGGCAATCATCACATCGCGATGGGCCATGAAGTTGAGAGTCATGAAAGAACGGTTGGGGCAAACGTTCCTTTGGCACGCAGGTTTGTACTCCACCTTGCGGCTATAAAGCCAACGCAACAGGTGGCTGTTGTCTGGCCGCTGTTCGCCGAAAGTGGCGCCCCCCACAACCACCGGAAAATTTGCGACATCGACATATTTCTGAAGAAAATCATCGTCAACAACCTGCACATCGCAATCCAGAAAGACAAGATTGCTGAACCTGGCATTCTGAACCAGAAAATTGCGTATACGCGAGCGCCCCACATTCTGGCTCAACTGCAAATAGCGCACATCGGGGCAAGTTTTGGCAAACGAGCTATTGACATCGGCAAAAGCCGTTGAACAATCGTCGGCAATCAGTACCTCAAAGGCGGTATCCAGTTTCTCGCCAAGCCGCTGCATGTCGGCAATCAGCCTAGTGCAGTCTCTGTTGTATATAGGAATACAGACCGAAATGCCATCCATAAGCATCACTCCATTTGTCCGGCAACGGCCACCTTATAATCATTATAGTTGAAATACTTCTGTGCTATCTTGAGCACATCGTCGGCAGTTATGCTCTCAATCACCTGCCAGCGTTTGTCGAAGAACTGCTTGCAATCGATTCCATTCAGAACATACAGGAAAAGAGTCCTCTGCATTTGCAGTCCTCTTGACATAGCCAGAATATACTCGCCCTGGCAATACTTGCGAACCTCTTCGAGCTCATCGGTGCCAACCAACTCGTTGCACAAACGGTCCATCTCCTTCTCCACCTCCTGCATCACAGCCTTGGTATATTTAACGTCGGCCTCGGTGCTGACATTGATTTCCTTCACTTCGTGTCTTGTCGTAAACATGGAGTTTATGCCATAAGTGTATCCCTTCTGCTCACGAATGTTTGACATCAGTCTGCTGCCGAAGTAGCCGCCAAAAATAACATTAGTGAAACTCAGCTGGTGTAATTCATCGTCGGCAGGATTGACAGTGCGGGCAATCTCAATGTCAGACTGCAAAGCATCCTTCACCGGTACAAAACCTAATTTATCAGCTACAGGGTGAGCTGCAGGCAGTGGCAGATCGGCAGGCGAATCGGAAAAAGCGACAGAGCCAAACATCTGCTCAATCTGCGAAATAACGTCACTATTGATTTTTCCAGACACAAGAACAGACATTCTGCTGGCAGAGAAATATTGGCGGTGAGTCTCGACCAAGGCCTCAGGTGTCACGATGTCAAAATCCTCGATCTCGTTTTCAAGATAAGGATGCCCCTCGCCATAAAGCATGAATGTTTTCTGCTTTTCGGCAAGATATCCCACATCGAGCAATGCCATCTTAATCGAAGTTCGTATATTATTAAGCTTTATGCCGAGCTCCTTTTGTGGAAATATCGGATTATAAATGATGTCGGCAAACATTGGCAGCACATTTGGCAGCACCCTTGTCAAGGCCGACAAAGTGATTGAGTAATGTCCACGGCCCGCCATTGGAGAAAGCGTGGCTCCGTAGAAATCAAGATTGCTGTCGATCTGCTTTTGAGAGAACTGCCTGCTGCCGTTGCGCAAACAAGACAAGACCATCTGCACCAATATTCGTTGACTTTTTTGACGCACTGGAGCATCAAAAGCAACCATTATATTGGTGAATTCAACATCGGCAACCGGGTGAAGCACCAGTTTGGCGCCATTGCCCAACTTTGTCACCGAATAATCAGGAAACGGGAAATATGAAATGCCATGAATGGCAGGAGCTTTTGTTCTGTCGACGATCTGCATATTGATTTTCAGTAAAGATTTTTGTGTTGAGCAAGGAATTCCTCGGCACGCTTAAGATCTTCAGGAGTGTCGATGCCAACAGTTTCGGCATTTGTGACACCTGTTTTTATTCTATATCCGTTTTCCAGCCAACGCAACTGCTCCAGACTCTCTGTTTTTTCGAGTTCGCTTTGTGGCAGCGAAGTTATTTGCTTGAGCACGTCGGCACGATAGGCATAAAGGCCTATATGTTTATAGAAAGTGTGCGAGGCAAGCCACTCGCTGGTGTCGGCACCTCTTTTGTAAGGTATGACCGAACGGCTGAAATACATAGCCTCCATGTTTTTGTTGAGGACAACCTTTGGCGAGTTAGGATTGCTTAGGGCCTGCCATCCGTCTGCCACATCAAAAGGCTTGACGAGTGTTGCAATCTGGGTGTCGGCGCTGTCGAAGCAATGGCACACAGTTTCGAGCTGGCTTGTCAGAATAAAAGGTTCGTCGCCCTGAATGTTGATGGCTATTTCGCGTCCCTGTCCCACTTTTGTGTAAGCCTCATAAATTCTGTCTGTTCCACTTTTGTGGTCGGAAGAAGTCATTACAGCCTTGCCACCGAAAGCAGTAACGGCATCATAGATGCGCTGGTCGTCGGTGGCAACATAAACAAGGTCGAGCACCTTGCTCACCTGCTCATACACCCTTTGCACCATTGGTTTGCCGTCTATCAGAGCCAGTGGTTTGCCAGGAAATCTGGTCGAAGCATATCTTGATGGGATAAGTCCCACAAATCTTTTTGTATCAATATTATTCATATATAAACGAAACTAGAATTTACACATCATAAAAAAGAGGCGGTAAGCACCTCCATAAAGTTCGGATTTTGTCTGCATCTTTTCGAGCCAATGTCAGAGCAAATCAGCCTACGCAAATATATAAAATTGCGTATTGACTACAGTTGTCTGGTCGAGACAAAAAAAACGGCAATAAAACAGATTTAGGGTTTATCATAGCCACATGTTCACTTAGTCCTCAGCTCACCATATTTAGAGACACTGATTGTTGCCCCGGCGCTGTCTGATTCGGTCAATTCCTTTATCAGCAATGTGGCAGCATGAGAATAGTCATAGCGTGGTCCGACGCCAGAGCGCTGTTTGTATGAATATATCTGTCCGCCCACAAATTCTCCATTTCTTCTCACTCGCGCCAGAATGATTGCACTCAGTCCGCATTTGCCAGTCACAGCAACGCCAAAAGGTGTGCAAAAGTTTCCGAGGCTATAGGCTATGAATCTGCCCTTGTAACATTCAACACACCTGAGCACGTGAGGTCCGTGTCCGTAGACAATGTCGGCACCATGGTCTATGCAGAAATGAGCAAAGAAGCGGAGGTTGCCCCTTCGTTCGCCGAAATAGCGTTCCTCGCCATAAGGCAAAACGGAAGCTTCCGAGCCCTCGGCACCCCCATGAAAAGACACAATCTGCACATCTGATTTGCGGCAGAGTTCATCAAGAATTTTCTTAACGAGTGTGGTGTCGGACAATTTGTATGTATAGGCATTGAAGCCGAAAGCGCAAATGCCATATCTGACTCCATTTCTTGCCACCACAGCATATTTTGCATAACCCTTGACACCGGCATATTTAACCTGAACAGAATCGAGAGCGCTGACCGTCTGACGGATTCCCGCATATCCAAAATCATGAATATGGTTGTTTGCCAGCGACACGAAGTCGTATCCGGCATCGGCAATCTGTCCGACATAATCAGTCGGGCAACGGAACGCATAGCGGTGTGGTCTGTCTTTGCCGTGCATAGAGAGAGAGGTGTCGCACAAGGGTCCCTCAAGATTGCACAGAGCCAAGTCGGCCCTCTGCAGCACTGGTGCCGACTCTTTGAAAAGGAGTTCGCCCCCGCTGGTTGGCAGTCTGTACTCGCCAAAAGTGTTGGCCATAAGCACATCGCCAGTCAGGGCGACGACCACAGTGTCGCCGCCGGCACGCGACAAAGAGAACCACAACAGAGCAGCAAGCAGAGCAAGAAACCTAGCCATAGAGTAAAACTAAAAAGACAAAAAAAGGGAGTGACAAATCACTCCCTTCAATATATCTGCGTATTGAGAAATTACTTCTTAGCAAGATAATCCTTAACCTCATCGTTCTTGATGATCTTCTCGTCAAAATAGTAAGCACCAGTCTTAGGAGACTTAACCATCTTGATGACCTTAGAGAAGGTACGACCTTCACCCTTCTGGAGGGTAGCGACTACTTTCTTTGCCATAATTCTAAGCTATAAAAGTGTTATGTGAATTACTTAATTTCCTTGTGGATAGTGTATCTCTTGAGGATTGGGTTGTACTTTTTCAACTCAAGACGCTCAGGAGTGTTTTTTCTGTTCTTAGTAGTGATGTAGCGAGAAGTGCCTGGCATTCCGCTCTCCTTCATTTCTGTACACTCAAGAATAACCTGTACTCTATTCTCTTTGCTCTTTTTAGCCATGATTTCTGATTTTTAGAGATTACCATTCTTTGCAGCCTCAACAAGTGCTGCGTTCAAACCCTTTTTGTTGATGGTGCGGATACCCTTAGCTGAAACCTTAAGAGTGATCCAAGCATCCTGCTCTGGCCAATAGAACTTCTTTGTCTGCAAGTTGACGTTGAACAATCTCTTGACTCTTCTCTTAGAGTGAGAAACGTTGTTACCGTTCTGAGCTACCTTTCCGGTAATTTGACAAATTCTAGACATTTTGTGTATAATCTTTTAATTTATTTTCGCATCAGTTACAGAATGAAGCGAAGGGGGCGACGCCAGCAAGAAGCCTTGTGCAAAGGTTAGAAATCTGCCGGACAGCGTAACAGTCGTTTGTGCCTTCTTATTCGTGGGATAATTGCCACATTCTGTCATTTTGCCTTAATACCTGCTGGGCATGTTGCATCATACGCCCAAACAATCGGCTTGCAAAATTACGTTTTTTTTATTTTTCGACAAATTCTTTGAGCAGAAAAAAAGCAGATTGTGTAGCCTTTTCTATGTTTGACTCCCTCTCGGTGCCGAAATGAAACACCCTGGACAGCACATTCTGTCCGTCGCTCACCGCCATCCAGACGGTGCCAACAGGAGTTTCGGCAGTTCCGCCAGTTGGTCCGGCAACACCTGTTGTGGACACCGCATAATCAGCCTTCATGAGTCGTGCGGCGCCTTTGGCCATTTGCTCGGCAACAGTTTGAGACACAGCGCCATATTTGTCCAGATCATACTGGCTTACACCCAGCACATCGTGTTTGACCTGGTTTGTGTAGCTTATCACACCACCCTTGTAGTAGGAGGAGCACCCCGACAAAAGAGTAAGCTGATGGCCTATATTTCCGCCAGTGCAGCTTTCGGCCGATGCCAGAGTCAGACCTTTTGACTGGAACAAGCCGCTAATCATTTCAGCAGCCCTTGCCACATCTATTTTTTCTTCCATAATGCTATGATTATTTTCTGCTCACCGCAAAATTATGAAAACGGCACTTCATCTCAGCCACTTTTCTCCAAATAAGTTATCAACCATGTTGGCTCCTTATTAAAGCAAAGGATGGAAAAAATGTTGTATATTTGCAGTCCGAAATTTACTGGCTACGGCTCAGACCGAGCAAACAGCCGTGAGCTTCGGCCAAGACAGGCTTGCAAAGCTGTCATTTCAGCTTTGATCCATAAACATTTAAGAAGAAGGAGGTCAAGAATATGCCATTGAACATTCCTAAAGATCTGCCAGCAATAAAGCTGCTCCGCGAAGAGAACATCTTCGTAAAGACAAGTGAGGAGGCCGCTGCACAAGAAATCAGACCGCTCAGAATAGTGATTCTGAACCTGATGCCTATAAAGATTACAACAGAGACTGATTTAATCAGACTTCTGTCTAACACGCCCTTGCAGATAGAAATCAACCTTATGCAGCCAGAGAGCCACACTTCTACCCACACTCCTGTCGAGCATCTGAAAGCTTTCTATAAGACATTCGATGAACTGAAGAATGAAAAGTTCGACGGCATGATTATAACAGGCGCTCCGTTGGAGAACTTTGAATATGAGCAGGTTGATTTCTGGCCAGAGATGGAGAAGATTTTCGACTGGGCAAGAACCAATGTGTACTCTACTCTCTACGTCTGCTGGGGAGCATTTGCCGGTCTGTACTACTACTACGGTGTGCCAAAACGCAGACTGGACGAGAAATGTTTCGGAATTTTCGAGCACAAAGTGGAGGCGCCTGCAAATCCTATATTCAGAGGATTCGACGACATTTTTTATGCGCCGCACAGCCGCCACATCACACTTGCAAAAGAAGATATAGACAAGGTCAAGGAGTTGGAAATTCTGTCGACATCGAAAGACGCTGGCATATATATGCTCAGCGCACGCGAGGGCAGAGAACTGTATTTGCTCGGTCACCCCGAGTATGCGCCAAACACACTCGACACTGAGTATAAGAGAGATTTGAGCAAGGGACTCGAGATTTGCATGCCAAAGAACTACTACAAAGACGATGACCCTTCAAAGGCTCCGCTCGTAAGATGGAGAAGCCAGGCAAACCTCTTCTACAACAACTGGATAAACTACTTTGTTTATCAGATGACGCCTTACGACTGGAGAGAGATTCACCAGTAAGGTATTAAGCCGCTGTTCACTCTCAAGAAGGAACAGACTACTGCCAGACGGCAAACATTTTATTATATAACAAAATAGGGCGTGCCATAGCGGCACGCCCTATTTTATTGATAAAACTTCATACGGAAAATCATTGACGATGAATCATGAACCGACATATAAGACGAAGCTAACATCTGGCCTGCCACAAGGTTCCATCATCTCACCTTTTTAATGTTCAACTCAGTCACCTGTCCCTCGCTTCGCTCAAAGACGAACACCTTATCGAATTTTGAGATATACTTGTGTTTGAGGGCCCTCTGAACCGACTGCGGATCATAGAGACTGGACATCAGGAAACTGTTCTGAATAATCATGAGCCAGTGGCGTCGGCATTCGTGGTTGTAATGCGACAGTTTGACGTCCTTGTCTGATATTCTTTCGGCAATGCTCTGCACCGACAGCGGTTTAACCATAGTTGATATGCCGGCATACCAGAGTCCCTCGTCAAAACGTCCGGTTACATTTTTTATGTATATCGCATCTATCTTCTTAGGCAGATTCTGGTAGCCGTATTTTGAGGATCTGTCGATGACATACATCTGTCCGGTAGATTCGGGCACATTCTCATTCACCATTTTCAGTATTGCCTCTTTAAATCCGTCATGAATAAGAATGGAAGGCGTGTCCTTGGGTCGGCAGACCGAAGGTCCGAGCTCATTGGTGAAATGCACGTCCACAATAAGTTTCATATCACTTGCTGCCTCAAATTCTGTTTGAGCGTCGTGCATTATCGACTCAAGCCATGACTCATGAGCCCTGAGATTGAATTTCTGGTCATTGCGGTCATACATCAGTTCTGTCAGTTCTATGCCAAGCAGTCCCTTTTTAGTCTTCACAAGGAAGTCGGGACACTCAGACTTGAGCACCTCGCCCAAAGGAAAAGAAGAGTAGTTTGAACGGAACAACTGCAATATTGCCCACTCCCTTCTGTCCTTCACCTCCTGATTATGACTAACAGCCTCCATGACAACAGAAATTTTAGAATGCAACACCCCCGAGCAACACTCAAGGTCTGCTTAAGCGAATATATAAAAAAAGTGGCAGAATATCAATTCCGCCACCATTTTATTTTCGCAAAGTCCTTATGTCAGCCCGCACCTGGGCATACATAGTCTGACTCAAGAATTCTTCTCGTTTTCAGCCTTGAGTTTCTGTTCCCAATCCCAGCAGCTCTTCAGTGTATCCTCGAGTGGAGTCTCGGCCTTCCAGCCAAGAACGTTGTTGGCCATCGAGGCATCAGCCCAGACCTTCTCGATGTCGCCCTCGCGGCGGGCAACGATTTCATAAGGAAGGTCAATGCCAGTTGCAGCCTTGAACGCATTTATTATGTCGAGCACCGACACGCCGTTACCTGTTCCAAGATTAAACACCTCGACCGAAGATTTCGATTTTTTGTCGAGCATGCGCTGCACGGCAACAACATGAGCCTTTGCCAGGTCCACGACATTTATGTAGTCGCGTATGCAAGTGCCGTCTGGAGTATTATAATCGCCGCCGAAAACCCTCAGCTTTTCGCGTATGCCCATAGCAGTCTGCGTCACGTATGGCAGCAGGTTGTTTGGCACACCATTAGGCAGCTCGCCAATTTCGGCAGAAGGATGCGCGCCAATCGGATTGAAGTATCTCAGCAGGATAGCCTTCATCTTTGGAGTGGCATGCACAGTGTCTGTTATAATCTGCTCGCACATCTGCTTTGTAGCGCCATAAGGCGATGTTGCAGGCTTGATAGGAGATTTCTCGGTAACAGGCAGCACATCTGGTTGTCCGTAGACAGTGCACGAAGAAGAGAAAACAATATTGTTGATGCCATATTTAGGCATAAGCTCCAACAGGTTGATGAGGATATTCAGATTGTTGCGGTAGTAGGTCAAAGGAATCTTGACCGACTCGCCGACAGCCTTGCTTGCAGCAAAATTTATTATAGCCTCGATGTCAGAATACTTCTGGAAGAACTTGTTAAGAGACATATAGTCCTTGCAATCCAAATTCTCGAACAGAGGTTCCTGTCCGGTGATTTTTTTGATTCCCTTCAGGACACCGATATTTGAGTTTGACAGGTTGTCTACTATTATAGGCTCAAAACCGGCATTAGCCAATTCCACGACCGTGTGCGACCCAATATAGCCAGTGCCGCCAGTAACCAGGATACGTTTTTTCATCAGAACAATTTGTTAGGATAAACACCAGCATCGACAAGAGCCTGCAGTTTTGAAACCACCACCGGTCTGTCTTCAATATAAGTCACACCGAACCACTTGCATGGAGTGCGCAGCACCTCGATTGTGGCGGTCTTGGTCTGAATAAGTTTATTAACCATTGTAGGAATTCCGTACTCAGCCTTTATATTGTCTTTGTTGTCGGCAAGGAAGACGCGGAAATCGGCATCCGAGTGAACAAAATAGTCTGGAGTGAACCCCCACATGTTCATAGACACAGGCAGATTCTCGTCTATCTCGTCCATAGAGCCAGTTGTCTGATTCTTATGAATGACCTTATTTCCGTCGGTTCTCTGCACCTCGTAATGTTCAACGACTGTGGTCAGATGATTACCCGAGTCGGTGCTGCAAACACCGCGCGAAACAGAGCCGTGCTCAGAAAGAGTATTGCCAAGACGGTAAGCCACCATGCAATACTCGTTCTTTTTGCCTGCCATTTTGCGCAGCTGGTCGGCAAGAGTCTGGAAACTCTCCTTGCCATAGAAATCGTCGGCATTGATAACAGCAAACGGCTCGTTGATGGCCTTTGCGGCCATCATGATGGCATGGTTGGTGCCCCAAGGCTTAACACGCTCAGGATTCAAAGAGAAACCATCAGGGAGCGAGTCGAGCGACTGGAACACGACCTCGACAGGAATTGCAGACTGGTATTTTGACAACACCTTGTCTCTGAAATCCTGCTCAAAATCGTGTCTGATAACAAACACGACCTTGCCGAATCCGGCACGTATTGCATCATAAATAGAATAATCCATAATGGTTTCGCCGCTTGGGCCAACTCCATCAAGCTGTTTCAACTTTCCGTAGCGGCTTCCCATGCCGGCTGCCAGCACCAGTAATGTAGGTTTAATATTCATTGTATTTTTTTGATTTCAATCTTATTTAATTAGTTACCCTCTTGCGAGAGGAATTTGATGCGCACAAGTCTAATTTCCTCCTCAGTATAATCGCCGCCGAGTTCCTCAACTGCGATATTTATATCATCGGTTTCAGACTCCTCAAGGAAATAATCATATATATCCCTTAGTCTGTCTTCGTCCATGACCTGATTAAGGAAGTAGTCAATATTTATTCTTGTGCCAGAATTGACGATAGACTCAATCTCGGTCAGCAGTTCGTCGAAATCCAGTCCGTTTTTCTCGGCAATAGTGTCGAGAGCAATTTTTCTGTCTATATCTTGAACTATAGAGACCTTCAGTTTAGACTTGTTTGGTCTTGAGCGTATGACCATATCCTCAGGACGCTGAATTTCATTGTCCTCGACATGTTTTTTGATCAGTTTGACAAATTCCTCGCCAAACTTTTTCGCCTTGCCGGCGCCCACGCCTTGAACATTCTGCAGCTCCTCAATAGTGATAGGATAAGTTGTGGCCATGGCCTCGAGCGAGGTATCCTGGAACACGACGTATGGAGGGAGTCCCTCCTTCTGCGCCATTTTTTTGCGCAGGTCCTTGAGCATGCTGAACAAAGCAGGGTCGGCAACGCATCCGCTGCCAGCCTTGTTTATCTCATTAACAGCGCCCGAGTCGTCGTCGTCGAGCAAGTTGCTGTCATCGTCGTCATCGACTATTTTGAATGATTTTGGCTTTTTCAGGAACGAGTTGCCCGAAGAGGTCACCTTGATCATCTCCTTGTCCGAATCATCGCTGTCGGCATCAATCTGAGCAAGATAGCCTTCAGAGATAGCCTGCTGGATAACATCAGACCAGCGGCTCTCAGACTCGTCCTTGCCTGAACCGAAAGTTGAAATATCAGAGTAAGAATTTTCCTCCTCATCAGAATTGTCAACGCCCATGATGACATCAATCACCTGGGCTTTGCTTGCGTTATTATTTAAAGCCTGCACAGTTTCGATGACCGTGCACAGCAAATCCTTAGCTTCCACTTGTTTTCTAGGATTTAAACAGTTATCACAATTACAACAATTATCTTCTTTATATTCCTCGCCGAAATACTGGAGCAAGACCCTGCGTCGGCACAGTCCTGTTTCGGCGTAATTAGACACCTCACGCAGCAGTTGTCGACCGATTTCCTGCTCCTGAGCTGTCTTTTTCTGCATGAACTTCTCCAGTTTCAGCAAGTCTTTCTTGCCATAGAAAGCCACGCATCTGCCCTCGCCACCGTCTCGTCCGGCTCTGCCAGTCTCCTGGTAGTATCCTTCGAGACTCTTTGACATATCATAGTGAATCACATATCTGACGTCTGGTTTGTCTATTCCCATGCCAAAGGCTATGGTTGCCACGATGACATCAACCCTCTCCATCAAGAAGCTGTCTTGATTGTCGTTGCGTGTTCCATTGTCCATGCCGGCATGATAGGCCAGAGCGCTGATTCCGTTGACCTTAAGGGTCTCGGTGAATTCCTCCACCTTTTTGCGGCTAAGGCAGTACACTATTCCGGACTTGCCTTGCTGTGATTTTATATATCTTATTATCTCCTTGTCTATATCTTCGGTCTTCGGTCTGACCTCGTAGTACAAGTTTGGTCTGTTGAACGAAGACTTAAACAAGTCGGCATGCATCATGTTCAGCGACTTCTGAATGTCGTGCTGCACCTTTGGGGTTGCAGTGGCCGTGAGAGCAATAATATTGATATCCTGCCCAAGGCTGTCGACAGCCGCCTTGATATTTCTATATTCGGGTCTGAAATCGTGTCCCCATTCTGATATGCAATGCGCCTCGTCCACAGCCAGGAAAGAAATCTTGACGCTACTGAGGAATTTGACAAAATCCTCGTTGGCCAGACATTCGGGCGTTATGTAGAGCAGTTTAGTCTTACCGCTAGCCACATCCTGCTTCACCTCCTCGATCACTGGTTTTGGCAGAGACAGATTGATGAAATGAGAAATGCCCTCTTCGGTGCTAAAATTTCTCATTGCATCGACCTGGTTCTTCATCAAGGCTATCAAAGGAGAGACCACGAGGGCCGTTCCTTCCATCAGCAGAGAAGGCAGCTGATAGCACAAAGATTTGCCACCACCTGTAGGCATAAGCACAAAGGTGTCTCTTTTGGCAAGGACATTTTTGATGATATCTTCCTGATTACCTTTGAAGTTGTCAAAGCCGAAATATTCCTTCAGTTTTGACTTAATTTCCTGGTCTGTAAACATATCAGCCTCCGTTCTTTATGATTGGAATTGGGATTTGACAGACCCGTTTCTCGGTGTCTGCATTGTAAATATAATACAAAAACACCGCATTACCAAGACAATTCAGCAAAAATATCAAGCCTGGGCGAGCTTAGCCATGTTTGTTTGGCTAAGTTTTTCCTTGGCCAAATCAAGAGTCAATTTATATGTTTTTGCCTTTGTTGAAGGCATTTCAAACATTGCATCCATCATTATAGTCTCGACGATAGAGCGCAGACCTCTGGCACCGAGTTTATACTCCACAGCCTTGTCAACAATAAAGTCGAGCACCTCCTCGTCGATTTCGAGCTTCACGCCGTCCATGTCGAACAGCTTGATATATTGCTTAATCAACGAGTTTTTAGGTTCTGTCAAGATTCTGCGCAGTGCGTCGCGGTCGAGCTGGTTCAGATAGGTGAGCATCGGCAGACGTCCGATGATTTCAGGAATCAGGCCGAACTTCTTCAGGTCCTGAGGAGTCACATACTGCAGGATATTGTCCATGTCCACATTCTGTCTGTTCTTCGAAGCACCGTAGCCAACGACCTGAGTGTTCAGTCGGCTAGCAATTTTCCTGTCTATGCCCTCGAAAGCGCCGCCGCATATAAACAAGATGTTTTTTGTGTCCACGGCAATCATCTTCTGGTCTGGGTGTTTGCGTCCGCCCTGAGGTGGAACCAGCACAGTTGAGCCCTCGAGCAGTTTGAGCAGTCCCTGCTGGACACCCTCGCCGCTGACATCTCTTGTTATCGAAGGGTTGTCGCCCTTTCGAGCTATCTTATCAATCTCGTCAATGAAGACGATGCCTCGCTCGGCAGCATCGACATCGTAGTCTGAAGCCTGCAAAAGTCGAGTAAGAATGCTTTCAATATCCTCGCCCACATATCCGGCCTCGGTGAGCACTGTTGCATCGACAATAGCGAAAGGAACCTTCAGCAGCTTGGCAATCGACCTTGCCAGCAAAGTTTTTCCTGTTCCTGTTGAGCCCACCATGATGATGTTTGATTTTTCTATCTCAACATCATTCTTGTCATCGGGCTGCATGAGTCTTTTGTAGTGGTTGTAGACAGCCACCGACAGAATTTTTTTCGCATCATCCTGTCCTATGACATACTGGTCCAAGAAAGCCTTTATTTCCTTAGGCTTTGGCAGTTCTTCGTTCTTTAGGGCCAGTTCTTTTTTCTTGTTTTCTACATTCAGGTTCTGCATGTATTCGCGAATCTGATTCACGCACTCGTCGCAAATGCATGAGCCCAGACCGCCAACAAGCATTTTAACCTCAGAGCGTCCTCTTCCGCAAAAGCTGCAATGTTCCTCGTTTTTCTTCGCCATATTTGCCTTTTATACGGACCAGTTCCAACAGCACGGTCCTTTATTGTTATCTATATGCCACCCCCTAGAGAGAAGGGCAACGCAATCATTTTTTATTCTTAACCAGGACCTCGTCGATCATGCCGTAGTTCTTGGCCTCCTCGGCAGTCATCCAGAAATCGCGGTCGGCATCGGCATAAATTTTGTCATATGCATTGCCTGAGTGCTCGGCAAGGATGGTATAGAGTTCCTGCTTCAACTTAACGATTTCGCGTGTGGTGATTTCCATATCAGTTGCCTGAGTTCCGCCAGCAACTCCGCCCATTGGCTGGTGAATCATCACTCTTGAGTGTTTCAGAGCGAATCTCTTGCCCTTAGTTCCGGCGCAAAGCAGCACCGAGCCCATAGAGGCAGCCATGCCTGTGCAGATTGTGGACACGTCGCAGCTTACATATTGCATAGTGTCATATATTCCCAAGCCATCATAGACCGAGCCGCCAGGAGAGTTGATATAGATTGATATATCCTTTCCCTGCTCAGTTGAGTCAAGATAGAGGAGCTGTGCCTGTATGACGTTAGCCGAATAAGAATCGACCTCAGTGCCGAAGAATATGATTCTGTCCATCATAAGTCTTGAGAACACGTCCATCTGTGTTACATTGAGCTGTCTTTCCTCAAGGATACTAGGAGATATTATACTGTTGGTGAACTGGGTGTACTGATCAAGGGCAAGGCCGTTCATGCCTAGGTGTCCCACAGCAAATTTTCTGAAATCGTTGTTCATATTATTGTTTTTCTTGTTTCTAAAAAAAATGACAGCGTCTGCAAGGCTATTCCGGTGTCAGAATATTCCGGCCTAGACAGGAATCAACACGCCGACTGAGCGGCAGTCATCACATATACTTAAACTCCAAACAGACTGCAAGTATTGCATATAAGGGCGGAGCAGAAAGCGCCCCGCCCAAATCCGTCAAAAAACTTGGCAATATTAGAGCAAATGTTTGTATGTTGCAAATTTTAGCAAAAAAAAATCTCGGACTTTTTTCAAGTCCGAGATTTGAGAATATAGTCAGTTATTACAAGTCAATTACTTTGCCTGTTCTGCCTTGATCATTTCGTTGAACTCATCGATAGAGACCTCCTTCTTGTTCAACTTAACAGCGCCCTTGACAGCAGCAAGAACCTTTTCGTCGATGACGCGCTCTGCGATCTGGCGAGCAGCACCCTCTTCCTTAAGCATGCTCTTTGCATACTGGTCGAGCGACTCCTCTGGAACATTTACCATGCCGTACTGAGCGAACTGAGCCTTTGCAGCCTTCTTGGCGAAATCAAGGATATCCTTCTCCTCGACCTTGATAGAATGCTTCTCGGCGATTCTGTTCTGAGCAAGCTGCCACTTCAAGCCGTCGACCATTGCAGGGAAGTTCTTGTCGAGATCCTCGTCGCTGACCTCGTTCTTGCGAGTAGCCTTAACCCAACGCTTCAGGAATGCCTCAGGGAACTTAGTGTCGGCCAACTTTCCGATTACGTAGTTGCGGATATCAGAAAGGAGTTTGAAGTCGCCCTCAAGCTCAAGATTCTCCTTGATGCCAGCGATAATCTTAGCCTTGAACTCGTCCTCAGACTTAACAACGTCCTTGCCGAACACCTTGTCGAACAATTCCTGGTTAAGCTCAGCCTGCTTGTATCTTGTGATCTCGTTAACAGTCAACTGGAACTGCTGGTCTGCAGGGATGTTGGCAACATCTTCCTTCTTGATTTTCAAGAAAGCAGCCATCTCTGTGTCTGAGTCCATAATCTTCTTCAGAGTGAAGACGATTACGCCACCTTTTTTGATGCCGAGGAAGAGAGACTTCTGGTCAGCATCCTTGATATACTTAGGTCCAAGGATTGCAGCCTCGTTCTTGATTCCGCCTTCCTTAACCTTGCCGTTCTCAAGTTCAACAACTTCACCCTTCAAAAGGTCGTCCTCTACAGTCTCGTCAGCATCAACGTAAGAGCCGAAACGGCCAGTGTGCTGCTTAACAGTTGCGTCGATCATCTTGTCGTCGACCTTGATTTCATAATAGTCGAAAGAGTTGCGACCGTTCAAGTCAACATTGATTTCAGGAGCCAAAGCAACGTCGAACACGATAGTTGAAGGTTTGTCTGAATCGAAATCGATGTCAGCCTTTTCTGTCTCGCTTGGAAGTGGTTCGCCAAGAACGTTGAGTTTGTTGTCTGCGATATACTTCTGCAAGGAGTCATAGATAACCTTGTTCAGCTCATCGGCAGCAGCAGACTTGCCATACATTTTCTTTACCAATGCGATTGGCACCTGACCTGGACGGAAACCAGGCATGTTAGCTCTTTTGCGATACTCTTTGAGGGCCTTCTCAACATTTTCCTGATAATCAGCCTTCTCAACCTGCATTGTGAGGACTATGTTAACCTCGTCAATGTTTTTTCTTTCGATATTCATTATTTGATCTAACTAAAATTTTTTTCTGTTCAGTCATCGCTGTTCAGCCTGCGACAGACTCTGACAAGTCATATTCTGAGCGAACAACACGTATCGGGTGGCAAATTTAGTCAAAATGCTGCAAAAAAGCACAAAAAAAGTCCACAAAATAAATTTTGCGGACTTTAAGCGACCTTAAGCTTGTTCTCTTACTGGATTTGTGCGAACTCGCTGATATGTTCGTCAACATAATGTGCCACCGCATCGAGCTCGTCGTCTTCAATGACGATTATCTCGTCTTCGATTTTCTCGAATTTCGGCGCATAAGTATCCATTATGTAGTCATACTTTTCGTCGGTATCTATGTCTGCGGTCAGTTCATCCTTATGCAGGTCATATATTTTTTTTGCCTTATAGATCAGCTGGCTCAATCGGTGCGCCCCATACAGTCTCATGGCCTTTGCGAACGGATTGTCGAATATATATGGTCCGTATCCCTCCTGGATAAGCAGCAGGAATCCGCCCTCGTCAATCTTTTCGCGCATCAGTTTATACGAATAGAGAGCATGCTGTGCCCCATTCAGTTTGTCCATGTTGTTTGCGCCTATATCGCCGCCAAGAGCCTCGGCGCACTTGTCCATGAACACCTGCAGGAATTGTCGGCTGCCCTGCTGTGCCGCTGTCTTCAGTTCATCGTCTGTAACTACAACTGCCATAACCGTTTGCTATTACTTATACAACAAGAAAGCCTTTTTATAGACAGAATTGGCATGCACATGGTCAAGCATTTTTGTTGCCATTGCCAAATTGTCTGTTGTGGCACACGAGATGACATAGACATCGGCAAGCGGCATAGCGCGCAGCGAGTCAGACATGTGCGGCTGGTGTTTCTTTATGAAATAATTTGCCTGTGCCTCGGTGTCGAATTTTGCCAGGATTATGTTGTATCCGTGGACTTCGGGTTCCTCGACAATCAGTTCTGGTTCCCTGAGTTGAGTCTGGCAAGCAAGTTCTTCAATTGCCGAAGGTGTCGCCACGTCAACACTCGAAACTGAAGGCAGAAAAGAAGCCACCTGTTCTGAGAAATCCTCGTTTGAGAAAGGAGACAGGAAAGCGAATGCAGCCAAGGCAGCCGCTATGCCCACGCCAGCAACTGTTTTTTTGCCTATGCCCGAAGTTTCTTGCTCACTAAGTCGTGGCATATAAAATTCCGACAGTCCGAAAGTCTCGGGACATCCAACTATCTCAGCCTTTTGCGTGAATGTAATGATTCCATTTTTCATGGCAAAGCATCCAAAGCCGCTCACGCTGCACACTGAGTTGTCCGAAAGATTCTTATTTATCTCGGCCACAGCCTCGTCAATCATTTTCTGTGCGCAGTCCACGCTCACTGAGTTTGTCACCGTCAGCTCCTGCACCAGCAGGCCGTCATTATGTTTAAGCTGCTGGTTGAACAGAATCTCGTATGAGGCAGGGACAAAGCATCCTCTTTCTGCATCAAAGAATGCTGATTTGCGGTTGCGTACGAATCCGCCAAAGGCAGGCAGAATAACGCATGTATGTTGTTTGGCCAGGTTTGCGATGGCCTGAAAAACCTTCTGCATAGTTTCACATTTTGTGCAAAAATAGCAGATTTTTACATTTCTGCGCTATCGTCAAGACACCCTGAGCGCAAAAGATACTAACATGTTTTCAACAAACGCACAAACAAAATTGTTAATAACTTTTCAGGCGAACGTCGGGTTTTCGACAGCGTCGGTTGTCTCTAAATCACATTTTCCATTAAACATAGCATTCATGGCTTTCATTGAAAGTCAAACCTTCAGTGTCAAAAAAAATCAGCCAGCAGAGCTTAGCAGAAAGCGCCGCCGGCTGATTTATTATACCGTTAAAGACAGAAGCTCCAGCCAGTCAGCCGGACACGTCTTTTTTTTACACATTAAATCTGAACACTGTTATGTCTCCATCCTGGAACACATAATCTTTTCCTTCGATATGAATTTTTCCGGCCTCACGGCATGCGGCCTCAGTGCCATAGTGCACATAGTCTTCATATTTGATGACCTCGGCCTTGATGAATCCGCGTTCAAAATCGGTGTGGATTATGCCAGCACACTGCGGTGCCTTTGTTCCCTTCACGAAAGTCCACGCGCGGCACTCGTCTGGTCCGGCTGTGAAGAATGTTTCGAGATTAAGGAGTGCGTATGCTGCATGGATAAGACGAACGACACCGCTCTCTTTCAATCCTGCAGCCTCAAGGAATTCCTGTCTCTCCTCATAAGTTTCAAGCTCTGCGATATCAGCCTCGGTGGCAGCAGCCACAATCAGCATATCTGCGTTTTCGTCTTTGATGGCCTCTTTTACAGCCTCGGTGTACTTGTTGCCAGAAACGGCGCTGCCCTCGTCAACGTTGCACACATAGAGCACAGGCTTTGTTGTGAGCAAGAACAGACTCTTGGCTGCAGCAGCCTCCTCCTTTGTAAGTTCCACCGAACGTGCAGACTTGCCCTGAAGCAGAGCATCCTTGAATCGGGTCAGAACCGAGAAGAGCACCTTTGCGTCTTTGTCGCCAGCGTTAGCCTGTTTTTCGGCCTTCTTGATTTGGTTTTCAACAGTCTCCAAGTCCTTGAGTTGAAGCTCTGTGTCTATAATCTCCTTGTCGCGCACTGGGTCGATTGAGCCGTCGACGTGTGTAATGTTTCCATTGTCGAAGCAGCGCAGCACATGAATGATTGCGTCAGTTTCGCGTATATTGGCCAGAAATTTGTTTCCGAGGCCCTCGCCCTTGCTTGCGCCCTTCACCAGACCTGCGATATCAACGATTTCCACTGTTGTTGGCACAAGATTTTTTGGCTGACAGATTTCGGCCAGTTTGTTCAGTCTTTCATCTGGCACTGTTATCACACCCACGTTAGGTTCGATTGTGCAGAAAGGGAAATTGGCAGCCTGTGCCTTGGCACTGCTCAAGCAGTTGAACAATGTAGACTTGCCCACATTAGGCAGTCCGACTATACCGCATTGTAATGACATTGGTTATATGTTTCTTTGTTATTTTTCTTAATTAGCATTGGCAATCAGATGACGTCATCAGCAGACACGGCTACGCACTGCTGCGAGATTTCAACTGATTTCCACCCATATCAGAGAATGAGCGTTGCAAATTTAGTTGTTTTGAAGCAAGAAAACGAATTTTGACTGTTTGTTTTGTCAGTGCAAAAAAAAACAGTTCGGAACAAGTTCCGAACTGTCATTTTTATATCAAGCCTTATTATTTCAGAATCACTTGATGATTGTGCATTTAGGATTTGGCTGCAACTGCTTGAAGAAGTCGTTGCCCTTATCGTCGACCAAAATGAATGCAGGGAAGTTTTCAACCTGAATCTTCCAGATTGCCTCCATTCCAAGTTCAGGGTACTCAACACACTCGATGCTCTTGATGTTGTTCTGAGCAAGAATTGCTGCAGGTCCGCCGATAGAGCCAAGATAGAAGCCACCGTGATCCTTGCAGGCATTTGTAACGTCGATTGAGCGGTTACCCTTGGCAAGCATAATCATTGAGCCGCCGTTATCCTGGAACTCGTAAACATAAGGGTCCATACGTCCGGCAGTTGTTGGTCCCATTGAACCGCAAGCCATGCCAGCTGGTGTCTTTGCTGGTCCTGCATAGTAGATTGGGTGCTCCTTCAAGTACTGAGGCATGCCCTCGCCAGCATCAAGGCGAGCCTTAATCTTAGCGTGAGCAATGTCACGGCCAACGATGATTGTTCCGTTCAAGCTCAAGCGTGTGCCTATTGGATACTTTGTCAAGATTTTGCAGACGTCTGCCATTGGCTGATTCAAATCGATCTTCACTGCGTCGCCCTCGCCGGCATTGCGCAATTCCTCTGGAATCAATTCATATGGTTTGTCATCCATCTTCTCAATCCAGATACCGTCCTTATTGATTTTAGCCTTGATGTTGCGGTCGGCCGAGCAGCTCACGCCCAGACCAATCGGACAAGAAGCGCCATGTCTTGGCAAGCGGACAACACGAACATCGTGAGCCATATACTTGCCACCGAACTGAGCACCCAAGCCAATCTTGTAGGCCTCCTGAAGAAGCTGTTTCTCGAGTTCAACATCGCGGAATGCGCGTCCGGTCTCGTCGCCTGTTGTTGGCAGACTGTCATAGTAGTGAGTAGAAGCGAGCTTAACAGTAAGCAGGTTCTTCTCGGCTGAAGTTCCACCGATTACGATTGCGATGTGGTAAGGAGGACAAGCAGCTGTTCCAAGGCTCTTCATCTTCTCCACCAGGAATGGGATTAGAGTGCCAGGGTTCTGAATTCTTGCCTTTGTCTCCTGATACAAATATGTTTTGTTGGCAGAACCGCCACCCTTTGTAACGCAAAGGAAACGGTATTCCATGCCCTGAGTTGCCTCGATATCAATCTGAGCAGGGAGGTTGCACTTTGTGTTCACCTCGTTGTACATGTCGAGCGGAGCGTTCTGGCTATATCTGAGGTTCTCCTCTGTGTATGTCTTGTAAACACCCTTTGCGATAGCCTCTTCATCCTCGAAACCAGTCCAGACCTGCTGACCCTTTTCGCCGTGAACGATAGCAGTACCAGTATCCTGACACAAAGGAAGTTTGCCCTTTGCAGCTATTTCAGCGTTGCGGAGGAAAGTCAAAGCTACATATTTATCGTTGGCCGAAGCCTCTGGGTCACGAAGAATCTTTGCAACCTGCTCGTTGTGTGAGCGGCGAAGAAGGAAGCTGACATCGCGGAATGCTGCGTTTGTCATTCTTGTCAAAGCCTCAGGTGTAACCTTAAGGATAGGTTTGCCCTCGAACTCGCTGACAGACACACCTTCCTTTGTCAGCAAATAGTATTCAGTTTCGTCCTTGCCCAACTGGAACATAGGAGCATACTTGAATTCTGGAGTATTAGCCATAATTTATGTTTTGTATATGTTTGTTTTTTTTCGTACTGATGCAAATATATGAAAAAAAGGTCCAAAGATATTCCGTCTCAGACCATTTTGGCCATTAATTAGAATGATTACACTCAAAAGTCAGACTTTGCGTTCAAGATTGATGAAAGTGTAGTCGTAATCATTTTTTTCGTCGGCCTTAAACCTCTCGCTAATCCATGTTGTGTTCCACTGGTCGTTGTCGAACTCAGGGAAACGGGTGTCACCGTCGGCCTGTGCGTGGACAACAGTCAGATAAAGTCTGTCGGCTTTGCTGATGAATTGTTCGTAGACGCGTGCACCTCCAATCACAATCAGCTCATCGTCATCGTTCAGTCCCAGACTGTCAATCTGCTCAACAGAGTTTATCACCTCGCATCCCTCGATGTCTGTCATCGAAGTTGTAAGCACAACATTTCTGCGGTTTGGCAACGGACGTCCGATTGATAGGTAAGTGTTTTTGCCCATCAGGATTGTGTGTCCTGTTGTTATCGTTTTGAACCTTTTCATGTCGGCTCCAAGATGCCACGGCAGACCATTGTCTTTGCCAATCACGCCATTTTCGGCCAAAGCCACTATTATAGAAACTATCATATTTAAATTAAATCCAAATCACATAAACGCCCTGAACAAATCAGAAAGATTTGCATACAGGAACAAGAACAACAGGAACATCATTCCAATCATCTGGGCTTTTTCCATAAACGACTGCTCAGGCTTTCGGCCTGTCACAACCTCATAAAGCAGAAACATTATGTGTCCGCCATCGAGCGCAGGTATCGGCAAAATATTCATCACAGCCAATATTATAGAAAGGAATGCTGTCATATTCCAGAAAGCGAACCAGTTGAACATCTGCGGAAAAAGTTTTGCCATGGTGCCGAATCCGCCCACACTCGTTGCTCCCTCCTTGGTGAAGATGTACTTCATGTTGCTGACATAACCTGTCATCTTATCCCATGCTTTATTCAGGCCAGCCGGCACAGACTGAAGCAGGGAATAAGACACAGACTCGGTCTTGAACATCTGCTGCGGTCCCTGCAGATATATTCCTATCTTGCCCTCCGCATCTGGTGTTGCCTTTAAGGTCAGAGTGTCACCGCCACGCAGAACTGTAAGAGAGAGTTGCTTGCCGGCGTTATTGTTGATGGTTGTCATCACATCATAAACATACATGTCTCGTCCGTTGACGGCAACAATAGTATCGGCCGACTTAATTCCGGCGGCCATAGCCGGAGACGAAGCCATCACGCTGTCGGCAACGAAACGGAAACGCGGAGTGGCGAATCCCTGATTGTCTCTCATCAGCTGCTGCATCATGTCGTTTGGCACATAAACGGCAGTGGTTTCGCCGTTGCGCATAACATTGACAACCTTTGCCTTTATGATTTTGAGCATGCTTGACTCGTCGAAAGCCAGAAGTTCCTCATCATCGGCCGAGACTGGCACGTCGCCATCAACAAAGCCAGCCTTCTTGGCGGTTTCGCTGAACTCAAGTCCGCAGGTGAGGTTCTTCATCGGCAGATATCTGTCGCCCCATACATAGCATATTGCCGAATATAGGAACAAAGCCAACACCACATTGAACAGCACACCACCAGCCATCACGAGCAGACGGTGCCATGCCGGATGAGAACGGAACTCCCATGGCTGAGGGTCACGCTTCATCTGCTCTGTGTCCATGCTCTCGTCTATCATTCCTGCAATCTTGGTATATCCGCCAAGAGGCAGCCAGCCAAGACCATATTCAGTATCAGAATTTTTAGGTTTGAACTTGAAGAGAGTAAAGAACGGGTTGAAAAAAATATAGAACTTCTCGACCCTAATTTTGAAAAGTCTTGCGAAACAGAAGTGGCCGAACTCATGAATAACCACCAAAATGGTAAGGCTGGCCAATATTTGAATCAGTCTTATAATCATCTGTGTTCAATTGCGTATTTTCAAATCATGTTCAGAGCGATGTTTCTAGCCTCATCGTTACTCTGAATGAGCTGCTCATAGGTTGGATTCTGCACGAATGTTGATTTAGCCATTGTGTTCTCGACCATATCATACATCTGCAGGAACGATATTCTTCTGTCGAGGAAAGCCGTTATAGCCACCTCGTTGGCAGCATTCATTATGCAAGGCATGTTTCCGCCCTTACCTATGGCAGAATAAGCCAGTTTCAGGCTGCGGAACACCTCGATGTCAGGTTTCTCGAAAGTGAGATTCGGATATTTTGCGAAATCGAGCTTAGGGAATGTGTTCTTCACCCTGTATGGATAAGTGAAAGCATACTGTATTGGCAGACGCATATCTGGAGCTCCGAGCTGCGCCTTTACGGTTCCGTCCTCAAACTGAATAGCCGAGTGGACCACACTTTGCGGATGAACAAGCACCTCAATCTGGTCGACATCGACATCGAACAGCCATTTTGCCTCTATAATCTCCAATCCCTTGTTCATCATGTTAGACGAGGCAATAGTTATGCGTGCGCCCATGTTCCAGCTCGGATGTTTCAGGGCCATCTCTGGAGTGACAGTTTTGAGGAAATCCAAATCCTTGCCACGGAAAGGCCCGCCCGAAGCTGTAAGCAATATCTTGTCGATAGGATTATGCAGCTCACCCTGCAGGCACTGGAATATAGCCGAATGTTCAGAATCAACAGGAATAATGGCTGCGCCACACTCATGGCTCATTTTTGTCACAAGTTCGCCTGCCACAACCATAGTCTCCTTATTGGCCAATGCTATTAGTTTTTTTGCCTTGATAGCAGCCAGAGTTGGGGCAAGTCCGGCATAACCGATCAGAGCTGTCAGCACAATGTCGACCTCGTCGTTGGCAGCCACCTCCTCCACAGCCTTGCTGCCAGCATACACCTTGATAGGCAGGCTTGCCAGGGCTGAGTTGACCTCGGCATACTTGTCCTCGTTTGCCACTACCACAATTTCAGGTTTAAACTCCAAAGCCTGCTTGATTAGCAGTTCAGTGTTGTTGTTGCCAGTGATGGCATAGGCCTCGAACATGTCGGGGTGAGTTTTTATCACATCAAGAGCTTGGGTACCGATTGAACCGGTTGATCCCAGCACTGCTATCTTTTTTTTATCCATTAAAGCAAATAAATATCATTTATTTATATCAGTTGCTTAGCCCGTTCGTTGCCGATAAGGCTAAACACAACAATATCATTTTTATCAACATTCTGCGGTTCAGTTCTGACATAGATTCAGGATATACGAATACGTCGAACGACGGAACACAAAGTTCGTCATCGAGCGACTTTATTGCACTGCCAATAAACCTGTCGCATTCTTCGCTGTGAAGAAAATTTTCTTTGAACTTTATCTGATGAATAAACTTTGTTCTGACGTGCGAATCCACATTGCTGTCGAACTCATAGGCATAACAAAAGCATCGTCCGAAAGCGTTGATTCTATGAATCTGCCGTTTCAGCACAGCTGTCTCATTCTCCGACTCCAATTTAAACAAGAAAGAATCTTGTTCTCTGTCGTAAGAGACACCATCGACCACTTTTAACACATCGTGTTCACCCATACCAAGTATTGCTTAGAACTGCAGATAATTTTCAGGATTGACAGGCTGTCCGGACTCCCAGATTTCAAAGACGAACTCGGTCACATCCTTCTGTGTTGCCACTGCGATTGCCTGTCCGCCACGAACTATGTCGCCGTCGCGCACAAGAAATGGAGACGAACTTTTGTAGACTGTAACCACATTGTCGCCATGCTGCAGCTGAACGGTGTACATATGGTCGCGCGAGTACCCCTCGAACGTAACTGTTCCGCCAAGCGACGCGCACACATTGCTGTTAGGCTTGAGGTTAAGGCCCACACCAAACTGCTGCTCAACTGGATTGAAATGCTTGGTGACCACCCCCTGGGCAGGCATACGCATGAAGTAGGTGTAGGCCGGACGGTCGGTGTCGTGCGACTCCCTGAAGTCGGTTTTGGAATTTTTTTCGAATTTCTCTATATATTCGCGTTCCTTGTCGCTTGGCTTTGTGTTGACATGAGCATAGTCTGATGTGCCGAGCGTGTCCTTATTGGCAAGAGAATCCGGACGGACCTCTCCGGCTATAACCTTCTGCACCATAGCGACATACTGCTGATGCAGTTTAACCTCGTTTTCGAGCGAGTCCATGACAATGGCCTCGGCCATCACCTTTTTACGCATAGCCTCGCCCGAATAATATCCTGGCAGGAAAGTTCGGAACGGAGTTTTAATCAGAAGGAATGCTATCAGGAAGAAGTAGATCACGGCAACGCCAAAACAGAACAAAATGACGTTCAGTCTTGAAAGATGCAAGTGCCAACTCTCTTCTAGAGTGTTCTCGTTAAGTATAGAAATCTTGTATTTAAATCTCAGCTTATGAAAAAAACTGTCAAACGTCTGCCCCATGGGTCAAATAATTATTTTTTTGTTTAACGTCAAGCACAACCAGCCCGAAAAGACAAAGTTAAGAAAAATTGCCGGTTGATATGAGGCAAAAAATACTATTTAGGAACTTTTTATCTTAATTCCTTCTGTGCTAATTTAACCGATCAAATAACATTTATATAAAAAGCACAGTATCAGTCAATGTTTTTCTTCGCCATAAGGCGCTCATAAAGCTGAGAACAAGCTGCAAAAGAAGCGTTTAACAAAAAGATATATTTCTCATGAAAGGCAACTGTTGCTATCGTTTTTCTTAACTTTGCTATTCTAATATAACATACTTATTCACAACAAATTGTAAATGCAAAACAAGAGAAAATCAAGAAGAAACATATAAACTTGGCTATGTCTGCGCCGTCGGATTCAACATCATCAACAGCCAAAACAGCATATCTGGATTATAATCTCCCCAAAGTTGGCAAAATAGGCATACTCTAACATGCTCATTTTGCCAGATGCCCACAACTTGTTTATTTTCAATAATTATAAAGACAGATTAATCGAGTATTCAGCATATTGCTGGATTCAGCTGTCATGTTATGAGAATTCCCACAAATTAATTCTTATTTCATTCACCTCCATTCTCCACACACAAAAAAAGTGCCCGAGGCAATAGCCTCGAGCACCCATTTTTTGTCTTATCGGACAGCTGTATTAGAGCTCAACGATCATAGTCTTAAGAGCAGCTTCAGCGATGGTCTCGTTTGAACCCTCAGTTGGAGAGATCAAAGTCTTAGCGCCAGACTTCTTGCAAAGAAGAACTGACTCTGGATCTGCCTCAGCATCTGCCTTGTACATCTTCTCAAGGCTTGTGCTAACGTAAGAAGCACCTGCATCTGACAATACAACCTCAGTACCGTTGATTTCCAATGTAACAGACTCAGTTGTAGCCTCAGTTACCTTGATAGTGTAGAGCTTTGTCTGACCCTGCTGCTTAGCAATGTACTTTGCACCTGGAGTTGCAGAAACTGAAGTCAAAGCTGAAGTCCAATCGTAGTCAGTTGTCTCAGTTGCCTCGTCCTCGTCATCATCGTCGTCACCACAAGAAGTAACACAAGTTGCAGTCATCAACATTGAAAGCATAGCGATGACAGCTGTCATAAGATTCTTTTTCATTTTTTGAATCAAATAAATTAAAATTAAACAATTAAGTCAAATCTAAAAAAAAACAGGCGTTCAACAAAACTCTCTTGCTGTCCTATTTGAGTGCAAATTTATTTATTTTTTGCTAATCCGCAATAATAGAAGTCAAAAATTGCAGAAAAAAATATTGGAGAAACATATTTGCAAATGGACAAAATTCAAATTGGAACGATATACACGTCGGCAAGTAAATACAACTACTTGCATAATGTGCAGAAAGCACATAGTTATTTTCGCATTTTGCCTCTTCTATATAGAAACCACTTTTATATAATTACCGCCCTTGACACACGTATTCAACAAAAGGAACATACAGAATGCCATTGGGCCACTCATCTGCAAATAATAACATTGCACACGTCCTTCCGCTAATCTTTTCTGACAATCTCCACGCTGCCCCTTAATGTTTTGCCATCAGCCATCCACAAGACATAGTAATAGACGCCAGCAAGAGCATGGCCACCATCGAGTGTGCCACACCAGCCGTCATCGCCTGTGAAAATCCAGTTGCCAAAGCGGTCGAATATCATGACTTTATGTCCAGGCATGAAACAGTCGTTGAGTCCGTCGAGCGTATAAGGTGTTATCGCCGTAGGAATGGACACATAGTAATCTATCGCAAGCTGATTTGACAAGTATGTGAGACAGTTGGCCGAACGCGATATTGCATAGAAAACCGTGGCGCTGTCTATCTGAATCGGGTAGATTGCGTTTGAAGAAGAATCGCGGAATGCCCAGACGACCTCGTCTGTCGCCTCGTCGGGTTCACTACCCTTCATCACATACCACGTTGCGTTTTCAAGCGGACTCTCGCCCGAAAGTTGCAGAACCGCATACTCATCTTGGTGAACTGCCGACGGTCCAGTCAGGACGAGTCCGCGTGTGATTGGTTTGTCGGTAGAATGCAGTACAAGCAAATCGGTTGTGGCCGAGCCGCAGAAGTTCACAGCAGTATAGTATAATTGCGTGGAGTCACCATCCACAATAATTTCGTCGGAGCCGCTCCACTGCTGTGTGCCGTCGGTCCAATACCCATAATTGGACCTTGCAGTTTGCAGATGAACCATTTCAGACAAATCATTGGCAAACAGTACTGAATCTGGGCAGACTGACAATCTTGCAGGAGCCGTTATCGACACAATCGGTTTCTGCTGCAGTGTCAAATCAAGGACTGCAGTGTCGGTGCACTGCGTCAGTGTGTCCATTGCCACATAAACATATCTGCCAGCGAACGAAGAGTCGGGGATATTCAGCAAAGAGTCTCTGAGAGCGACATCAACACTTCCATCTGCCGCAACAAACAAATGCTGATAAGTGCGTCGGTTCGAGCTGTAGACAAGGTTTTCAGCACCAATCTTATTGCGATAGACATCATAGTCGATGGCTGTGTTCACCGCAACCCATTCGCTTGAGTCCTTAACCCATGAATATCCCTTGCCAGTCAAAATCTGAGGCGACAGCAAAGACAGTTTCTGTCCGCTATTCAAGCACGCCGTATCCGAAGTGAAATCAATGCTGACAATCTGCCTGACCGGTGGCACATACACAAAACGCTTAACCGAATCGACATTGCCGCAAGGGTCGGCAGCATAGACTGTGGCATATATTGATTTTGTTATTGGAGTTCCGACCTCAGGATACTGAGTCAAAATAAGGTTCGACAGCGGACACGTGTTGTCGCTCACCGCACCGCTCGGTATATCGTCTATTACATTTGGCACACCAAACTGGCAGACGCCTATAGGCAAAAATGGAGTCATATCCTCCTGCCACCCAGCAGGCAGACTGAACGAAGGTGCGACCGTATCGGCACAGACATAAGTCCAGAGCAAAGTGTCGGCATGATTTCCGTTGGCGTCGTAGGCCACATACTCTCTGACCACAGAATATGAATAGTAGCCGCAATCGTAAGCACTGGCCGACCTGGTGGAATTTTGGTAGCACTCGGCAATGACTCCCTTGCAGTTGTCGGTGGCATATATTATGGATGTTGGTGGCAGCTCAGACCAGTCGCCCAAATAGATTGTTGTGTCGGCCACTGAGGTGCTCCATTTCGGACGTATCGTGTCTTCAACACTGACAACAGCCTTGCACCTCAAGCTGTCGCCACAAGCATAAAACAGCATTAAATCCACATCGTGGTTGCCGACTTCGAAACTGACCTCATCGGCCATAAACCTTGCCGATTTGATTGTGTCGATATTCAAACACGCCTGTCGGTTGCAGAGCCACACACTGCACTCTTTATCTGCCACATAGAGTTTAAGTGTATCCAGTTTAGGACAGCCATGCACATGCTCTGTTTGCGTGGTGTCGGCAGACAATGTGTCATTAGGGACTGTTTCGGCAGGCAGAGTGTCTGTCTTGGCAGTGTCTGGAAGCAGCGTATCTGCATCTGCTGATTTTTGTGGCAGGCAAGAACCATTTTCGGAGCAGAAAGTCAGATACTGATATCTTTGATACTCATTGTAGGTGTTGCCCTTGCGCTCAAACAAGTGTTTGGCTCTTACGCGGAAATTTCCTTCGGCATCGTCGGGCACCACGACCGAGAATTCGGCATTATCCCCGTCTGATTCCACAAACACAGTGTCCTGAATCAGCGGCCGCCAATCGTTATTCTGAGCCGAATAGTAGTCCCAAAGGAACATAGAGCCAGCAGAATAGTTGCGGACAGACAAAGCCACGTTCTCGCCTGGCGACACACAATCCTTTGAGGCACAAATATATCTTGGAACAAAATCAACACTTATGCTGTCGATCAACACCCTATACTTGAGCATTTCAGAGACCTCAAACTTAAGCATGAAATCCAAATAGTCGCCAATGGAAGAGTCATCGCCGTTCTTTCCCCAAAAACTCAGATTGAAATCCACATCAAAACCTATGTTCACATTTGGATAAGGCTGATTCACTCCGTCGTAGATGGGCTGCAGACGAAGACCATGAAAATCGGTCATCAAGTCGCCACTGTGCACGTGTCCCTGCTCCCACACATTCAGCAAGGGCTGTGTCTCATATCCGTCGGGCGAGACTGTAAACCAAATCTGGTCATAATTGTATGCCGTATCCCTGACAAGAGTTTCGGCAAGAACATTCACAGCGTTATACTCGTAGTTGTAGTGCTGCTCTGGTCCAAGACAAAGGAAATAGCAGCGGAAATGCACGTTCAGTTCCTGATTGCGGTAGCACTGGTATGGAATTCTGATTCCACACTGCGGATATTGATTGAAATCGTCGTCAAAATACTGCGAGACAAAATAGGCATGCTTGGCATTGTCGTCATCGACAGCGAGGCCAACCGCATCAGGATAAATAGACTTGATATCGTCGGAGATGAAATACCTCTCACTCTGGCTGAAAAACGGGTGCGACAATGTTGTGTCAAAATAGGCAGGACGGTTGTAATAGTAATTCAGAAATTCAGGAGCATACAAACCATTTGTCAGCACATCGGCATCGAGTTTGCCGCTGGCAAAAGCCTTATATTCGTTGACGTATTTCTGCGAGAACTCACTCTTGCTGCTCTTGAACAGAGAATCAAAAGGACAATAATAGTCGAAAGCGGAATCAAGTTGCGGCAAAAAAGTCATTCCGGCAGGCAGATGATTTGCAACAAAACGTCCGGCGTATCTGTCCTTAGCGTTATCATAAGTAAAAGAATCAGGCAGTGTTTCACGGCCGAAATCTATATAACCCGATACCTTTTCAGTGCCAAATGGATTATCGCTCACAGCAAAATCAGTGTCGGCCTGCGCGCTCAAAAAACAGAACAAGCAAACCAACAGAGGAAATAAACCAGACCAAACTTTTGCCTTAAAAAAATTCATAAACTGACCATGATTTGTTGCAAAATGCAAAAATAAATCACTTGCCAATAATTTGCAAAAAACAAAAGGCAAGCTCTCGCAAAAAAAACATACACATAAAAAATTTCTAAGAACCGTTTTAACCGCTTATAGCAGAAACATAGCCATACGTCTATTCAGTTTGGAAAATACGGATATATTACTTAACTTTGTTTGGTTTGAATGGTTCATCTAATTTATTGTTATTCTATTTGTTGAAGCAGCAAAAGAGCAAAAAAAGCATGGACTAATCAACTTTTTTCGGGCCACCCAGCAGGCGGAAATCTTTAATCAAGAATAATATGCCACACATTACAATAAAATGCTACAAGGGCAGGACAAAAGAAGAACTTGACAACATCGCTAAAAAATTGGCCGACTATGCAGCCGAATCTTTCGGCACAAAAAGGACAAGCATATCCGTCACAATAAAGGAGGTTGACAAGGAAGAATGGAAGGATGTTTACGACAACGACATCTATGGCGACCCAGAGAACCTAAGGGTTGAACCAGGATACAAAATGTAAGACAAAAACGGAATAAACAGATGGACATCAAATCGGCAGTTGTGGGTGCAGTCAGCCTATTTGCACTCAACTCATACATTTCGGCACAGGTCAGCTCGGGCGGATTCCCGATTGAGGAGACTGACGTCTGCGCCCTGAAATCATCAAAAGCTATGCCTGTCATAACTATGCCCGAATTTGATTTAGCCACCGACACTGTGCCAGTCACAAAGTCATGCGCCAAAAAATTTGCCCATAAGTTCAACACCGACATCAACATCAAAGAAGAAGGACATAAAACCAGCACCAGCGAATACAACATATGGCGTCTGGGCATAAAATCGGAAGATGCAACCTCTTTGAACCTGATTTTCAAGAATCTGCAGATACCGAAAGGCGCACGTCTGTTCATCTTCACGCCAAACATGGAGCAAAAAATCGGCGCGTTCACCAGCAGCAACAACACACCGTTTGACTTTGCCACATCACCACTCGACGGCGACGAAGTTGTGGTGCAGTATGAAGAGCCCAAAGATGCCGAAAGCGCCTCTGTTGAGATAAAATCAGTGAACCACGGTTTTCTGAAGCTCGCCCCTCAATTCCAAACAAGCGAAGACTGCGAGATGGAGGCCGCCTGGGACACAGTGCATCTTGACCAAAGACAAAGCTGCGTGCAACTGATTATCAACGGAGAAATACTGTGCAGCGGTAACATGATCAACAACACACGCGGCGACGGAACTCCATACATAATAACCGCCGGACACTGTTTTCTGGCCGACAACAGCGACAACACCATAGACACAACCAAGACACACTCTACTGTGGTATTCTTTAACCACGAAGCACCAAGCGCCAGCTGGATAATAAGCGGGAACTTGCAGACTTCGGTGTCGGGCGCAACGACTGCAGCCTACAGAAAAAACAGAGACATGATGCTGATAAAGCTCAATTCACTGCCGCCTGTCGACTATCGTCCGTTCTATGCCGGTTGGAACAGAGAAAGCAGCATCACGGGTCCGGTGTATGCTTTTCACCACCCACAAGGCGACAACAAAAAAATATCGACCGACGAGGCCACTCCATCGGCTTCGTCGAACACCTTCGACAACATGTTCCTTAAAGACGGGCACTGGAGGGTGTACAGATGGGACGACGGAATAACAGAAGGTGGCTCGAGCGGTTGCGGACTGTTTGACTCAAACGGACTTATCGTTGGCAACCTAAGCGGAGGTAGCACGAAAATATCATGCACTGTCAGGGGTGAAGATTACTTCTGGCGACTGAACGCTGCCTGGAACGACGCCACAGCACAAATAAACAACCTCAGCGCAAAACTTGACCCCGACACCACTGGCGCAACAAGGGTAAACGGACTGCAGCCTTACGCAAATCCGTGCCGCAGAATAACCAACAGAAAAGCCGACGACCTGCCAAGCGAAGGCAGCAACAGCAACGGTTTCCCTGTGGGAATCAACAATGCAGGTATCGACGAATTTGCCGAGAAATTCACCAGCAACGACTCGTGCACAATATACGGCGTTTACTTCTACCCCGAATCTGGTGTGTATAACAGCAAGCAGCCTGTAAAACTCAGAATATACAGCGGCGACTCCGTGCCAGACAGTATGCTATGCAACGAGACCCTAATGGTGCAAGTGACACAATATGTTGAGGAATTCAACAATTTCAGCATAGGAACATTGAAGAAGTGGGAGGGAATGGAAAACTATTTCCGTCTGTCGAAACCTGTGAGTGTGTCTGGCAATTTCTTCGTTGCATTCAACATTGCAAGCGCCGCAAGCAAGGACAGCTTCGCTCTCTATCACACCGAGGCTAGAACAGACTCGACCGAGAACACAGCCTACTTTCACGACAAAACTGGTTGGAAACCATACACACAACATCCAACTGATGCCTCGGCAATGAGCATAATGACCGACGTGGTGCTGAGAGACGGCTGGTTCAATGCCGACACCATGCAAGTGCAAATTCCAGACATGGAATATAACGAGACAAAAAAGAACAGTTCGTCGGGAACAAAAACGACCGGTGACTTTGTGCTATACCCTTCGCCTACCGACGGCACCATCTACTTGAAAGCACCTGAGGAGGAGACACTGAAAACAGTGAAAATATGGGATGCCTACGGACACATACGTCTGATTAAAGACGGAATAGACGCCGAATCGCCTTACGAGATAGACCTAAACCCATACTGCAACGAGGGTGTTTACTATGTGAAGGCAACATACAAATTTGAAACAAAATATTACAGACTCGTAAAATTTGATAAATAAAGCGGTATGGACAACAAAGAGCTAAGGAGCAAAATCCGCTCCGCGCTGCTTAATATGGACGAAGATTGCAGAATAAGGCAGTCGGCAACAATATGGGAGAAGCTGGAGAACACCGAGCTGTTCAGAAACAGCAAGTGCATACTTGCCTACTGGTCGCTCAAGGAGGAGGTGAAGACACACAACGCCATAATTGAATGGAGCAAAACCAAGTCCGTCGTTCTGCCTGTTGTGGTTGGAGAGTCTCTTGAACTGAGGATGTTTGAGGGTGAGGACAAAATGGTCAAAGGAAAGTTCGGAATCAAAGAACCTGCAGGCAAACTTATCAGCGAAGATGAATACCCTGCCATTGACATGTGCATTATCCCAGGTGTGGTGTTCGACAAATCGGGCAACAGAATGGGACACGGCTGCGGATATTACGACAGACTGCTGCCCAGCATCAATGCGCCACTGGTTGGTGTGTGCTATACAGAGCAATTAGTTGATGAAATTGAGCCTAAGCCGTGGGATGTGAAAATGGATATGGTTATATATCCGTAATGTGAAGCACAGAACATAAAAAAAACATCAAAAGCTGCGAAATGCAGCCTTTGATGTTTTTTTTGAGTCACGAACAAATGGGTGTGTATTCAAATAACAGTCATTTCGTCCTGATTAAGCCATTTTTTCACAACTGCCGGACATCCAGCCACAAGGGCATCGCTTGGCACATCCTTAGTCACCACACTGCCAGCGGCCACAATGACACGGTCGCCAATGGTAACCCCCGGACAAATAGTTGCCCCGCCGCCAATCCAGCAGTCACGTCCGATGGTTATTGGCAGCTCATATTCCACAGTTTTGCGGCGCAGTTTGTAGTCGATAGGATGCTGCGACGTGAAGAATTTGCAGCCAGGTCCGATAAGAGTGTAATCGCCCACTGTTATCAAGCCGCTGTCAAGGAATATGCAGTCGCTGTTAACAAACACGTGTTCGCCCAAGCGGATTCCGTGACCATGGTCGCACGTGATAGGAGGCAGAACATCTGTGTTGTCTGGGACACCAGGTATCAGGTCGGCCAAGGCCTCGCGGTAGCCATCGTCGAACTCAGACATCTGTCTTATCTTTGCACACAGAATCTTTGCGTGCTTGGCGCTTGCCACTATTTCAGGATCAGAGAAGTCGCACAGCTCGGCACTTCTCATTTTTTCAAATTCAGTTTTTTCCATAAAGAATCACCCAGTCGAAAAAAAGTTTACACAAAAATAAGTAAAATAAAAGAAAACGGCAGAAGATGCTGACCAGCTTCACTTTTTTTCATCAGCCGACATCGGTCTTAACAACAAAACATAAATCCACTCCAAAAAACAGCTGAAATTCAGCCACCACATATTCTGCGCTGCCGGCAACATAAAATTTCCATCCAAAAACAAACAAAAAAAGCCAATGGGGACCTGTGCCCCATTGGCCTTTTTTTATAATTAGGATTTCTCCTGACGTTTTACAAACTACTATATGATATACAAGTCATTTACTCAGCATCAGTCAGCACAACTACCTTCTTGTTGCCAACAACATAAACGCCCTTCTTCAAGCCCTTGACTGCATCGGCAGCCTCAACATTAGCACGAACAAGGACACCGCTTGCAGTGTAGACATTCACAAGACCATCGGCTGCATTAGCAACAGTCTCGACTGAAGTTTCGACACCAAAGTATGCAGTGTAGAGCATATCATCAGTGACGCTGACAACACGGCTTGCATTTGTGTCGCCATCGCTCCACTTGATGAATACATTGCCCTCGGTTGGAGTAGCCTCAATGCGGACAGTGTCGCCACCAAGATATTCGCCCTTACCAGTAACAGAACCAAGAGTCTCATCGTTGCTCTCTACATCAAGGTCGAAAGTGAGAATACCAAGGTTCATAGACAAATTGCTGAAGGTATTTGAAAGTTCGGCAACAGAGGTTGCCTTTGTGTTCTGCAGACCTATAGCCATAAACTTAGAACCGGCAGGAATAACAAGCGAGCTCTCGAGAGTCTTTGTTGTTGGGTCTGATGCATACACAATCCAGTCAAGCGGATTGTTGCTGAGCTTTTCTAGTTGAGGATATCCATCAACATAGCTAACAGAATAAGAGCCCAAATATTCATTCATTGTGCTGTCGGCAAAGAATGCGAAATACATCGTCTGTTCCTCATCATCAGTAACGACAACATCAACATAAGAATTCAAAGCCAAATAGTCAAGATGCAAAGAATCTACAAAACCATCAAGAGCTAGAGTAGCAACCATCTCGGTTGTAGATACCAGATTCCATTCTGTTGAGCCGTCAACAGAAGGTGTGCAATCAGACAATTCGCTCGAAACAGTCTGAGTGTTTGAAATCTCAACGAACTCAGCCTCGAACGTAGGAAGATTCTTAGTAACAACAACAGTGCGTACGTTGCTTGTCTCGCCATCGCTCCACTGCTTGAACGCAGAAGTGCGTCCGGCATGTGCGACCAGCATTACAGTGTCGCCAATTGCGTAAGTTCCAGAACCCTCGACAGTGCCAAGACCATCTTTGCTTGCAACAGCATTTACAACTACTGAATCTGGTGCGAACATTGCATAAATAAATCCATCCTCGTCACCATATACCAGTCTGATAGTTTCAGAAGAGCTCTGGTTAGACCAGCCTGCAAATACAAATCCATCTTTAGCAACAGCTGTCAAAGTCAGAGAGTCGCCGCTCAAGCCGCAAACCTGCTCTCCGTTTCCAAGTTCACCAGTCGAAGAAATGACGTAACCATAAGAAGAATCAGGAAGAACAGAAACAGAGATGCACTCGGTCACGATAGAATCGAACACTGCGTTGATGCTCATATCCTCAGAGAGAGTCAATGTGATTGTTGCAGATGTCTCTGTAATCTCAGATGTTGTTGAAAGAGTCTGCCAACCAGAGAACTTGTAGTTACTGCTAGGCACTGCAACAAATGTTACCTCCTCGCCAGCATAACCGCAGAGTGGCATTGGATTATAGTCTGGCTGAGCAAGAGTATCGCCTTCGGCGCTCAAAATAATTCCACCGACAGCGTCTGAGATATAAGGATAAACACAAACCTGATTAAGAGAATCTGTGTAGACATTTATTTCTAATTGTTCATAAGCAATTGTGATAACCGAGTCGGTTGACTGGTCGAACCAGTAGCTGAATTCATAACCACGGTTAGCAACGAATCTCAATGTAATAGAATCTGTGTTCAAGCCGCAGATTGAATCGCCTGGGTTGTAAACATTACCAGCATTGTCGACCAAAGAGCCAGCCTTCTGATCATAAGAAACAGGCATACAGAACTCCATTATTGAGTCGAACACAGCCACAACATCGGCCGCCTGACCATAAGGAAGTGTGATTGTTGCAGATGTCATGTTGTCTGAATCGAAAGCACCCATCCAGCCCTTGAACGCATAGCCTGATGCAGGAACAGCAGTCAGAGTGACAGTCTCACCCTCGTAGCCGCAAGTTGGCATTGGGTTGTAGTTTGGTCTTGCAAGAGTGTCGCCATCGGCAGTCAAAACATATCCCATACCCTTGACCGAAGGATAAATGCAGATCGCTTCGATAGAATCAGTATAGACATTCACATCGTACATATCATAAGCAATTGTGATAACCGAATCGGTTGACTGGTCGAACCAGTAGCTGAATTCATAACCACGGTTAGCAACAAATCTCAATGTAATAGAATCTGTGTTCAAGCCGCAGATTGAATCGCCTGAGTTGTAAACATTACCAGCATTGTCGACCAAAGAGCCAGCCTTCTGGTCGTAAGAAACAGGCATACAGAACTCCATTATAGTGTCAAATGACACGCCGTAGCTGTCCATGTCTGAGCCGAAGTATATTGTTCTTGTGGTGTTCATAGAGCCATCCTGCCAGCCATTCATTCGGTAATTGTCGAATGTTATGACCTTGATAACAGCAGAATCACCCTCGTATCTGCACAATGACTTAACATCTGCACCATATGTGCTGTTGCTTGTATAAGCAAGGGTATCGCCATCTTCGCTGATAATCATACCGCCATAGCCTTCGACCCAGATGTCGGCACAGTAAGTTGGAATTTCAGAGAACATTGGTGCCAACTTCTCCAAATAATCGCCAAGACTAACAGTGCGAGGATTATCTGTGTTCTGGTCGCTCCAACCTTCAAACTTAAAGCCGGGCTTAGCTTGAGCAGTCAGAACAACCGATTCTGTGTTCAAGCCACAAATTGAATCATAATTGTCAATAATAGTGCCATCGACCAGCTTTACATAGCCCGAGGCTGAATCGCTTGACACATACAAGCAAGTCTGCACAATAGTGTCAAATGACACGCCGTAGCTGTCCATGTCTGAAGCGAAGTATATTGTTCTTGTGGTGTTCATAGAGCCATCCTGCCAGCCATTCATTCGGTAATTGTCGAATGTTATGACCTTGATAACAGCAGAATCACCCTCGTATCTGCACAATGACTTAACATCTGCACCATATGTGCTGTTGCTTGTATAAGCAAGGGTATCGCCATCTTCGCTGATAATCATACCGCCATAGCCTTCGACCCAGATGTCGGCACAGTAAGTTGGAATTTCAGAGAACATTGGTGCCAACTTCTCCAAATAATCGCCAAGACTAACAGTGCGAGGATTATCTGTGTTCTGGTCGCTCCAACCTTCAAACTTAAAACCGGGCTTAGCCTGAGCAGTCAGCAGCACAGAGTCTGTCTCATAGCCACAAACCGAATCATACTGAGCAAGAGTGCTGCCATCTGGCAACATGACATAACCCATGGTTGTGTCATACGAAACCACACAGCAGACATCACCGGCAGAGACATGCATGCACATTGCACACACAAAACTCAAAAGAGCTAGTAGTCTTCTAACCGTATAAAATTATTTAGTTGATATTGATAAACAAACAAAAACAACCGGTCTCAGAACAGAACAAAACACCCTTTGCTATTCAACACTAAACACTCAGAAACAGAATTCTTTCAGTGAAGGGTTCACACCAAAATGCGCACCAAAAGAGCAAACTAATGAGGTTATACTGTTCATTATCATCTAAGCTTAACAAACAACAACTTATCTATCTTTTGACTTGCTGTTCATTTGCCATTACATAACAACACGATTGTAGTTTTTACGGCACAAAAATACGAATAATTTGTTCCAAACGTCGCAATTATTTATTTTTTCAACTAAAATATCGCAAAAAAATATTTTCAAGAGCACATTGTTTGTGCATGATTGCTTTTGTGGCAATCACTTTAGGCAACCTCTATAAATTCACGTTTCCTTACTTTATCACAGAAAAGTTCATCATTTAACTTTTTGATGCTTTTTGTTTTATTTGGACTACGTCCAAGTTGCTCACGCTCGGCAGACCAAACAAGTTTGCTCTGTTCTCGCTTAATCGCAACTTTGGGCATCTTGCTGTTTGTCAGTCGGTCACAGTGCCCGCACTGCTCCCTTACTCCGCGCAGCAATCTACTCCAGATAAATTCAAAAATCATTCAAAACAATTTATAGAGGCCGCCTTTAGCTCTTTGCAATATGCCTCAGAGCACAAGTGTTATATTCAGTATTTGATAACTTTTATTTCCATGCCATCAACAGAAACGATATAAGTTGATGCAACAAGGTTAGCGAAATTCACAACTGCAGACTTTCCGACAAACGAAACCGAGAACACGACCTTGCCGACTGTGTTTATAACACTGAGTTGGTGTTCCGAGCCGTCGTCATATCCTAATGTTATTGTAGCGCAGTCGGCAGTAGGATTTGGGTAGGCAGTAATGCTCAAAGGAGCTTCTGCGTCAGCAAAATATTTTCTGCATGTGTGCAGTTGCTGCATCACCGAGCCATCGGCAATCGTAACCTCAAGATAATAGCTGCCAGTCAGTCCACCCTTTTCACAATAATAAGGTTTGTTTTCGTTGTCAAGTTTCACATCATTGTGATACCACTGATAGCCAGTGAATATATTATCTACATTGACCGCCGAAATCACATCAGACCAGATGTCTGTTATATATTCGCTTGACAGATTCACTTCAACTTCCAAATCATACAGTTCAGAGACCTTGCCCTCTGAATCTCTGAACTGCACCTTGAGGGCATAGACACCAGCTGCACAATCGGGAACACTGACACTGAATTGTCCGTCGGTAGCAAGCTGTTCAAATTCAGTATCTGCAAATCCTGCCGATTTTGCTGAATCGGAGCACAGAATTCTGAATTCGGCAGGTCGGCCCTTTCCGCTAGTCACAAAACAGAACACAGCGTCAGACATTTGGCAATATCCAAACCTGTCGACAAGAATTGAATCAACCGAATAGGTGGGCGACGCAGAGGCAATTACGATCAAAGTGTCGGCCGATGCCAAATAATTTTCACTCTCAGCCCAGCGAACATAATAGTTTCCTGGCGAGAGAACAGTGTCGAGGTCAGCAACAACACTATATTCGCTCTGCGCCTCATTTCTTATTTCCATGCCCAGTTCAAGTCCGCGTATTCTTCCGTCGGCCTTATCAGCCTCGGTTTCTGCCACAGCCTCAAGGCCAGAAACAGTCACACTCTCTGACTTGAGAATAGTCCACAAATGAGAAGAATCGGAAGGCAGACAATAATTTTTGTTGTTGAGGGTCAAAACAACAGCCATATATTCACCAGCTGCAGAAGCAGAGCCATTGGAAACAGAGTCCACCGCAAGCGAATCTCCCTCTAAGCCATTAGCCCAAACTTCCATCAATTTTGTTGTTCCGTCGTATGTGAACACGCTGTTGCCCCATGACAAGTTGGCAACAGCTGGTTTTATTTCAAAATGTGCGGTTGCCAGAACGGCAGCTGTGTCGCCAACCTTTGTCAGCAAAACACTTGCTGTGCCGGCATCTACATTATCCACATAAACAAGTTCGTAAGGATAATCGGCAGAAGGTGTTGAAGTGACCTCAACATCTGGTTTCTGCTCTGCCCCATTATAAACATAGTCACCGTCGGCCACGACAACATTAAATGTTGGAATATCGTTAATGACAATCGTTCCAAACCCAAGTCTGAGATTATAGTTTGATAGTGTTGTGCTGCCGACCGCCACCACACTGAATTGGTTTTCGTAAGTTCCAACCTCTGTGAACTCTGAAAACTGATTGAAGTCGAGTTTATCATCACCAACCAATTGTCCGGAAGTGATTGCGGCCGACTGATTGCTGTGAGGACGACCATCGTAGTAGAACACGCCGCTGTCAGACTGCACAGTCAGTTCCACAGGATTGATGACGAACGAAGTGTCTGCCCCAGCGAATACGTAGTTGCCGCCTTCAGCATCGCTTATTCTGACAATGGCAACACCTGCATTGACATTATTGACAAATTCAACCACATACTCAGCCTTGTCGACCACCACCCCATTCATCATCACATCAACATCTGGATTGATAGAATCGCCGTTGTATGTGTAGGCATCGTCTGGAATAGCGATTGAATACTCTCCGTTGCCCACCTCCGTTGCCTTGATGTGCCAGATGAGAACTGAATCAGGACCAAGAACATAGTTATTGTTCACATCCATTGATATGACAGCCTCATAGTCGGCAGCACCGACTGCAGTTTCGCCTGCAAGTGTGAAATTAAGTCCATCTCTGTCACCATCATAAACGCCATTGACAGTTGGAGAGACTGTTTTTGACTCACCATCATACATAAACACAGAATCACTCCAAACCACACTCAACTGTTTCTTCTGTATAAGATATTGTGAAGAGAAAGAAGGGACATCATAATTGCCGTCTATATTGCCGACGCTTACGGTTGCCTGGCCTGCTTCTATGTTGTTGGAATAAGACACCTCATACTCCGAAGTCGGAACCACGACATCGCCGCATGTCACAAGAACAGACGGTGTCTTTGCCGTTTTGTCATAAACATAATCATCGGTCAAAACAGTAATCTGCACATCTGCATTTGCCACTATTCTCCACTCCTTTTCAACATTGCCAAGAGTGTAGTTGCTGTTGTCTATCACAGCATCATCAACACGATAATCACCAGCCTCGGTGTTAGTGTTACCACTGTAGGAAATGATATTCACATCGTCGCCATCGACTATGCCAAGCAGCGAGGCTGTAACCTCCTTTGCATTGCCGTCGTAAACAAACAACGAGTCGTTCCATAGCAGCTCTATCTGCTTAGGATTTATTGCGAAGTGAGTTTCATAATCTCCCACCACGAAGTTTCCTCCCAAACGGTTTTTGATGAGCACAGTGGCTGTGCCTGCATATTTATTGTCGACACAAACGGTGTCATACTCACTCTGGCTGAGCTCAACGCCGTTGACAAGCAACGACAACGAAGGCACGTGGAATTCGCCGTTGTATGTATATTCACCGTCAGTCAGACTGACCGTATATGCCGACTCCAAATCCACCTCGCCATCGGCCAACGGATAAACATATTTTGGGGTCACAATCAAGTTGCCGTTGACAACAGTCAAATCATAGTTTGACAGCAAAGTTCCCTCGAGCGGATAATAGTCGAAAGAGTTTGCCACGGTGTCGGCATCTGTGATTTTAGCGAAATTGTAGAACTCAATGCCCTCGCCAGTCACAAAATGTTCAGTTCCATCGACCACTGTCTTTGAATGAGCAGCACCGTCATAAACCCATTCAGCATCGGCCGAGACCAAAGTCACAGCCTTTGGCTGGATGTTAAACGTCAGGCAATAGTGATTCACATTATAGTTTCCGCCCTCTTTGTTGCTTATGCAAAGAGTTGCTGTTCCTGCATTTCGGTTGTTGTAGCACACTGTGTCATACTCTGCACCATCGAGCAGCACGCCGTTGACGTAAAGCAGCAGAGTTGGATTCTGATTTTGTCCGTTATAGACAAGACCATCGTCGGACAGATTCACAGAATAGACTGAACTCAAATCAACGCTGCCAGACTCGTCATCAGTCAGAGCCGAAATGTTGCGAGGCTCAACTGTAAGGACACCATAGACAGGTGTGATGTCATAATTGCTGAGCAAGGTGCCATCGCTGGCCACATAACCAAACACATTATCCACACTGCCGGCATTGGTTATGCTGGCAAATTCACTAAACACAACGCCCTGACCTGCTACAAACGCCTCTGCTCCACTTACCATTTCAGAAGAATGGGAAAGTCCGTCATAAGTCCAGCTGTCAGACGAAGAGGTCAAAGTCACACTTTTTGGAGATATCACGAACGACTGATTACCGCCGACGATTGTGTAGTTTCCGCCTGTTTTGTCGGTGATATAGACAACAGCGGTTCCTGCATTAAGATTGTTCTCAATTGTGGTGTCATACTCAGACTCATCAACCCTCATGCCGTTCACATACAGACTGAGCGACGGAACCTGATAATCGCCACCATACACAAAAGCCTCATCCTCGATTTTAATTGAATACACCGACAGCGGGTCAACCACATCCGACTCATTCTCTGCAACAGGTTCAACAATTCTTGGAGTTACAGTGAGAGTGCCGTAAATTGGCGATATATCATAATTGCCCAAATTTGTGCCCGACAAAGCAACATAGCTGAATGAATTCACCTTTTCGCCGACATCGGTAATTGCAGGGAAACCATAAAGAGTTATTCCCTCGCCGGCAACAAATGCGTCAGTTCCTGCAACTTCCTTCAACATGTGTTTCTCACCGTCATAGCTCCATTCGGCAGAACCAGAAGTCAACGAAACCGATTTTTTTGCTATATCAAAATTCACACTATAAGCAGCCAGTTCATAATTGCCGCCCTCTCTGTTGTAGATATTTATTGTGGCAACGCCTGCATTTTTGTTATTGACAACAGAAGTGTCATACTCGCTTGGGTCAATCACATCCCCGTTGAGCATTATTCTGAAATCTGGAGTCTGACACTGGCCGTTGTAAATCAAACCGTCTGAAATTTCGACAGTATAATCAACCACAGGCTCGATAGGCCTAGGAGTTACGTTGAGAGTTCCATAAGCCACAGAGATGTCATAATTGCTGAGCAATGTGCCCTCATTAGCCTCATAATAGAAAGTGTTTTGCACACTGCCGGCATCTGTTATAGCCGCAAAATTTGATAACGACACACCCTCGCCCGCAGCAAACTCATCAGCCCCAAGAACAGATTCATTCTTATGCTCATTGCCATCATACACCCAACTGCCATCGTCCGACAAGAGTTGCAGTGATTTTTTTGAAATCTCGAAATTCACAACCGAAGGCTCAAGCGTATAGTTGCCGCCATCAGCATCGGAAACATTGACCGACGCTGTACCTGCATTCTGATTATTGACACACGTGGTGTCATACTCAGAGGCAGGAAGCAATTCGCCATTCACCATAACGGCAAAAGAAGGAGTCTGGTAGGTTCCGTCGTAAACAAAGTTCTTGTTTTCGGAGTTGATGACAACAGAATAATAATTATTCAGGTCGGCCCCCTCGGTCACATCGTCAGTCAGAGGACTGAGTGTTCGCGGATTTATGACCAGAGAGCCGTTGTTGACCGTTATATTGTAATTGCTGAGCAAAGTGCCAACGTTGGCAGCCATAGAGAACGTGTTCTCGACATTGCCCACATTTGTCACACTTGCAAAATCATAAAAATCTGCGCCCTCGCCTGCCACAAAGTCCTCTGTGCCCGAAACGCTCTCGTTGCTGTGGGCAGCACCATCATACACCCATTCACCGGAACCTGAAGTCAAAGAAAGAGACTTTGCACCGATGTTGAAATTCACATCATAGCCGGCCAGCAGATAGTTTCCGCCCTCAGCATTTCTAATAGCAACTGTTGCGATTCCGGCATTAAGATTGCCAGACAATGTTGTGTCATACTCAGCTGTGCTCAGCACATTACCATTCACAAAAATCACAAGTGCAGGAACCCGATATTCTCCGTTATAAGTGAAATTATCGGCATTCAAGCTTGCCGTATACAGCGAATTGGGATCGGTGCCATCAGGAGTATCCTCAGTCAGCGGATATATAGGTCTTGGTTCAACCGTCAGAGTACCATATTTATACGTGATTGAATAATTATTCACATCAGTGCCGTTCTCGGTGTTACTTGTATATTTGAACGAGTTTTTCACCGTTCCAGCATCTGTTATAGTAGGGAAGAAATCATACTTCAGTTCCTCATCGCCAACATATCCCACAGCGGTGACAGTAGGTTCAGAATGTTCGTCACCATCATAGACCCAAGTGTTTGAGTTTGAAACAAGCTTGAGAGTGGCCGGTTCGATGTAGAAAGTCTCGCTTTTGTCGGCAAAAGTATAGTTACCCTTAACAACATTAGAAACTGTTACGGTTGCATCGCCAGCATTTATGTTGTTGCTGTATTCTACAGAATACTCGTCATCACTGATCAGCAAGCCATTGACATAGACCTCAACATCTGGTTTATGCTCGGTGCCGTTGTAAGGGTCAACATCGCCAGTGACTACGATGGTGTAGTCTGACAACAGCTTAGGTTCCACAGTCAGAGTGCCGTAAATATATCTTATGTCATAGTCGCTTGCCAGGGTTGCGTCGGACAGCAGCACCTCCAATTTGTTATCCACACTGCCAACATCTGTTATTGTCGTATAATTGACATATCCAGGATATTTCAGACCATCGCCAGTGGCAAAAGAGCCAGAAGTCAAGGCCGCATTTGAATAGAAATGCTCATTTCCGTCATAAGTGAACGTCTTAGACAGTGTGGTGAAAACCAGTTTAGCTGGCGAGATAGTGAAATTCTTAGACTTTGACTCTATTGAGTAATTAGCTGTTGAGAGCCCTGAGTTGGAAATCACCACCGACGCTGTGCCTGCATGGATATTATCCACATAGGACACACTATATTGCGACTCTGGCAGATATGTTCCATCGCCCAATTTAACCGAAACAGACGGCTTTTTTTCATTGCCATCATAAGTAAATGCGCTTGTGGAAGTGAAAACAATCTCATAATCATCGGCAGACAACAGTTTTTTGTTAATCACGAGCTTACCCTCTTGATAGTCAATATCATAATTAGCCTCAACAGTGCTGCCAGTAAAGTCATACTGATAATAATTATCATATTCGCCAGCATTCTTAACCTCGGCAAAACGCGAATATTCAAGTCCGTCGGTACCAATGAATGACCCTGAGACGATTTCCACACTCTCGGCCTTGTGAATCTCGCCATCATAAGTCCACTCTCCATCGGCCGACTTGATTGTCACCGGACGAGCCAGAATGAGAATGGAACGTGTTATGCTTCCTGAGAAAGTGTAATTGCCCCCTGTGGCATTAGACAATTTTACTGAATACAGCCCTGCATCAACACAAGTTGCACACGTAAGTTTATACTCTGACGAAGGGACAACAACAGTTTCATCTTCGGCCAGCGTAACAACAATATCTGGCAACTGCTTTTCGCCATTGTAATACAAAGGTTCATAATCAGTGTAAATGTCAGAATTGGTCAGCGTCTTCGTATTGATTTTGAAAGTTGCAGATTTAGAAGAGAACACATACGTGCCACCGTCGGCATCATTAACGGTCACAGACTTAGACCCTGCATTAACCAGATCATCACTCCACGTCAGACTGTACTCATCTGCTGAGATAACCGTTTCGCCACTCTTCACAACGACATTAGGCTTATGCTCAGCCCCATCGTAAGTGAACGAAGTTTCGTCCAGCTCAATAGTGATGTCAATCGCTGTCAGCGCCGGATTCACGGTCAGCGTTCCGTACTCTCGTGTCACAGAATAATTAGAGGCATCAGTACCAGCTGCGGCCGAGTAATCGAACGTATTGACAGTTGAGCCTTCGTCTATTATAGAAGCAAAATTGCTATATACGAATTGGTCGGAACCCACAAAACCAAGACTACCCTCCTTCACATCAACACTATGGGCCGACAAAGCAGTTCCATCGTAATACTTTGAGGCTGAAGCCGAAAGCAGAGTTATCGGACGTGCTGAGACTGTGCATGAAACAGTTTTTGTTGACACATAATAATCGGAAGAAGTAGGCAAAAAAATCAGCTGCAAAGAATAGCTGCCCGCAGGCAAAACATCGGTCAGTGCGTAAGGAGTATTGTCGGCCAGGCAGACGTAGATAGTACCCTCGTCAGTTATATACTTAGTCTGTCCGCTGAGGTTTTCATACCACACCTTATATGGTATATCACCAAGAGTCTCTCCATAGACAAGTTCAACAGGGTCATCGTCTACCTTTATGTTTGTGGAATAAGCCTTAGAATCGCTCGACGAGTAGGTTTTCACATTAACCGAGATTTCTTTGTCAACACATTCATCATGCTCATCACACATGTGCAGGCTGAAAGTAACCGTGAAATTAGAATTGGCGGTACCTGTCATCTTGATGCAATTGCCAGAAGTGTAGCACGCCACATCACTGCCGCCATCAGTTGTCTTGATGTTCGAGAAAGAGAAACTCACCTTGTCGTTATCCTCATCAGTAATCACGAGAGGCAAAATGACGCTGAAACTCTTTTTAGCCTCAACCTTCACAGTGCACGAAGTTGAGCTGATGGCAGGAGCATGATTTTCGGCATTAACACCCATTGAGCAATAAAAAAACAAAGACATCAAGAAAAGCAAAGCCCTGTTTTTTGTTGATATGCAATTATATAAATTCATATATACGATTTGGTCTTTAACAATTAAGAGTCAATCGCCACACCTCGGCATAATAATCAACCCTTTTACCTTGCAAAATTGCGAATTAATGCTTGTAAGCAGGCAATCATTTCAGTCTTGATTATTGACATTTGGCAAGTTTTTATCTACATCTTAGTAACAAGTTATCAACAATCTGCAGTTTTCGGGAAATGCGACAAGGTCCAGGCAATGTTCACAAATATGTTCAATGTTCTCATATTTCCAGTCAAAGAACCAACCCATACGGTCGCAATACAGCCCAAAACACATATAAAATTGCCATTTCGCTGAAAGTCAAAATGAAAAATCGTTCTTTATTTTTATATTTGCATTTGTAATAGGGAACGAAAATGAAAAACACAATCAAACTTATATACACTCTGGCAATGGCTGTTGCAATGAGTGCAACCTCGTGCCGACAGCACGACGACGACGTTCCAAACGTTGTTGTTGAGAAAATATCAAAAACAGAACTGATGAGCGGTTGGAAGATAACCGGCAATGAGGTTTTGTGGGACCTGACACGGGTGGGCAACACCATCAACAACGTGTATGACCTGAAGTCCAAGGTGAAGAACAAAATAACAGACAAGACTTCAAACCACTCACTATACTTCACCGACAAAATAGTATACTACCTGCGATACAACGACGATGACCAGGAAAACGAAGACCTGCCTGCCGACGACAGTCTTCGATACTACATAAAAATGAGCGTGTATGAACTTGGCGGCGGCGACTCGACCGACGAAGGCTACTTCATCACCCTCGAGAATGAGACCCTCTTGGGACTATACGCGCCAAAAATCTACATCAAAAAGAACACCGACGGCGGTCTGAATCTTTACTTGCAAAAGAGTGAGGCCATTGACATGCTGAACGAAGAGTACAGCGGCACATACTACAACACAATCAAGAACAACATCAATGAGCTTGAGGTCGACATCAAGACTATAAAAGACTCGCTGGGCATGTATACAACTCTTGACTCGATTGCCCAAATATACGTCAACGAATACGGATTATAATACACAGCCATATGATAAGCATAACCAACGCATTGTGGTATCTGTCGTTCGTCAACACGATAACCTGCCTGCTTTTTGCCCTCGACAAGTTCAAAGCAAAAAAAGACAAGTGGAGAGTGCCCGAAAGAACCCTGCACATGCTTGAGCTGTTTGGCGGCGTGCTTGCCACCATTGTGCTTATGTACACACTGAGGCACAAGTGCAGCAAGCCATCATACTATGTGATTACATACCTTATTCTGGCAATCTGGATTCTGGGCATAATATTGCTGACACACTACGGTTTGATAACAATCTGATGGCCGGAATATATGTTCACATACCGCTTTGCAGCAGCAGATGCCACTACTGCGACTTCTACTCCTCGACCAATCTGAACGTCAGAGACGAACTTGTTGACTCGCTATGCTCAGAAATTAAGCAAAGAAAAAATTATCTTGACGGGCAAACAATAAAAACAATATATGTTGGCGGCGGAACTCCATCGATGCTGAATCCCGAGCACCTTGAGAAAATATTCAACACAATCCTGACAGAACACGATTGCGAACTGGAAGAGGTCACAGTGGAATGCAATCCCGACGACCTTACGCAATCGTTCATCGACGGATTGAAAAAAACACCCGCCAACAGGGTGAGCATGGGCATACAGAGCTTTGACGACCGCGAACTGAAGCTTATCAACAGAAGACACACGGCCGCCGAGGCTGTAGACGCCGTGAAACGACTGCAAGACAACGGAATATCAAACATAAGCATAGACCTGATATACGGACTGCCAAACCAGAGCATGGACAGATGGACAGACAACATCATGAAAGCATTGCAACTGAATGTGCCACACATCTCGGCCTACAGTCTGACCTACGAAGAAGGCACTGTTTTGCATAACTGGCTGAAGCAAGGAAAAATAGCGGCTGTTGACGACAACACCAGTCTTGAAATGTTCAAAACACTTCGCCACGAACTGCAGAACGCAGGATATGAACACTACGAAATATCTAACTACGCCAAAAGCGGAATGCGCGCAAAGCACAACAGCAGCTACTGGAACGGCACTCCATACCTTGGCATCGGGCCCTCGGCACATTCGTTCGACGGAACTTCCAGACAATGGAACATTGCCGACTCAAAGCTATACATGAAAGGAATTGCAGAAAACAATCCTCAAACAGAACACGAGGTGCTGACCGAAACAGAAATGTTTGAGGAATTTGTTATGACCAGAATGAGAACAGCCGACGGAATTGCACTTGATGAACTGAAAAACAAGTTTCGCAATCTTGCAAGCAGATGTCTGAAATCATCACAGAAACACATCGAATGCGGAAATCTGATTGAAGCAGACGGACACCTGAGACTGTCAGAAAAAGGAATATTCGTCTCCGACGGAATAATTGTGGACATGATTGATTGCTGAAAAAAGCCTTACAGAACAATACTCACAACAAAAAAAAGCTATATTTGTAGAGGTACAGAATAAACCGCGACACAAATGCAGCAAACAAATTCAGACATACAGGCCAAAGACGAACAGATTGGAGGGGAGAACATAATCATGCAACAGACAGACAAAGACGTGTGCGCATGGTATGTCATGAAAGTTTTGTGGAGACAGGAAACAAAAACCGCACAAAGATTTGCCGAGGCCGGATTAGAGACCTACCTGCCTATGAAACAGGTGCTGCGCGAATATCAAAAAAGAAAAGAGAGAAAAATGGTGCCTGTGATTAACGGGCTGCTATTCGTGCACTCATCGATACACACACTTGAGGAAGTGAAAAAACTCCTCAGCAACAAGTACGGACAAACAATCTACTTCTACACAAACATAGTTCATGGCAAAAACAAAATAACGTCCATTCCTGAGAAACAGATGGACGATTTCAAGATGGCATGCTCGCTTGCTGGCGACTCGGTTAAATATTTCTTGCCCGAGGAAGTGCAACTGAAAAAAGGCGCACGCGTAAGGATTCACGGCGGAGCTTTCAACGGCTGCGAGGGAGTGTTGCTAAAAGTGAAAGGAATCAGACAGAAAAGTTTCGTGATTTCGATAGAGGGTTTCCTGTCGGCCGCCATTGCCGACATCAGTCCGGAATTCATTGAACAAATATAATGACAGCAATGAGAACCACACTATACACTCTTTTTTTGCTCGTGGCTGCACTCACAACATCGTGCCGCAACGAACCTGACCTGCAGACAAGGTTTGAGACAACAATGCGACTGCAGAAGTGCTCATATCTGACAACACTGGAGGGCAAAGTGAGCAAAATCATCAAAGCCGACGACAAAGCAACCTGGTACAAATTCGGTGACAGAAAAATACTTTTCGAATGTAAAGGCAGCTTCAAGGCCGGAATAGACCTGAGCAACAGCAATTACAAGGCCGAGATAAACGAGAAAGAGAAAAAAATAAAGCTCACCCTGCCAAAAGCAAATATCAAAGACATTTATCTCTCGCCAGAAGACACCAAACTGGTATATGAGAAGGTGTCGCTGACAAGGTTCAATTTTGAGCCACAAGAAAGAGTTGAGCTGCTGCGTCAGGGCGAGCAGGCTATAAGAAAAGAAATAGCAGAGGACAAGGAGATCATCAGCAAGGCTGAAGAAAACGCCGACGAGATATTCTACGCACTGCTCAACGAAATAGGATTTGAGTCTGTCACCATAACCCACGAATAAGAACATGGCTAAAAGAATATTCAACATAGTGCTGGCTGCGGCTGCAGCGCTCGCCGTTTTATGCGTGATATCACAGATGCAGAAAAAGAGCCAAAAAGATGCCCTCTTGATAGACAAAACGGACACAGTTATTCAGGAACTGAAAAAAAAGGCTGAACTGACAACCGCACACTTCCACGAAGAAACATTCCTGATTTCAGAACAGGTAGACAAGGGTGTCTTACTGGATACCAAAAAGAGAATCGTAATCACCATAGGCGGTGATGTGGAGGCTGGATTTGACCTTAAAGGACTTGACTCGACAAACATTATTGTGAAAAACGACACAATAGTCTGTCGGCTGAACGCACCCGTAATCACAGATATAAAACTTAATCCGTCGGACTACGAGGTGTTTGACTGCACAGGCACATGGACCCACGACGAAATAATCCAGATATTGGAAAAACAGGCAAAAGAAAAGCTGGCAAAAGATGCGATTGAGAACGGACTGATGGAGTCGGCAAAAGAATCAAGCAAGAGTTTTTTTGAGAACTTCTTCAAGTCGCTTGGATTCAAGCATGCTGAAATCACATTCAGGCAAGGATAATTATAAAATAATGAAGACAAAAAAGAGGGTGTGTCGCGGTTGACACACCCTCTTTTTTTGTATCTGACGACAGTCAAGAAAAACTGTCATTTACTTATTTTCGCTGGAACCGTTTCTTTTTTTGCGGAGCCGCAGGCAAAACCAAAGGCTTTTGAATTTCGAGTTCCGACTCATGATTTATGTGATAAGTAGGATTCTTCACGTCATGTCCCTTAATCAGGCACTTGTCGAGCCAGATATCGTTGATGCCGCAACCGGTGTTGAACACGCTCAAATCAACATCCGCGTCGATACCGTCGACAACACCCTGGCAAGAGAACTGCCAGATAGTAGGCTTCATGCCGTTTTTGAACTCCGGATATCTTGAGTAAGCCCCAATCATGAACTTATATTCCATGAAATCATCGGCAAGATAAGCGTCATAGAAATTGCGCATTGTATAGAGCAAAGGCTTCTGTCCGAAGTATTCGTTGAACAGTTCGAGCAGTTCCTTAACATTAGCCACCAGCTTTGCCTTGCCCAGCTTTCCGTCCTCCTCAATATCAACCATAGGCAGCAGGTCCTGCTTGTCCACATTCACCTGCTCGATGAAGTTCTGGAACTGCTGTTCGGCAGGAGTGTTAGGACGGAAGTATAGATAGCTGCCGACCTTGTAGCCCTGAGCCGAGGCGTGAGTTGTATTTTCGTGATATCTGACGTCTCTCAAGTCACCGCCCTCGGTTGCCTTAATATAGACATACTTCATCTTGGTGTTTTTGCGCACAGTGGGCCACACAATCAGTCCCTGATGACGCGAGATATCGATACCATCGAACGTAGTGTTCAGCGGTTTACGCTCCTCGACTACAATTTTAGAGTATCTCTTACCATTCTTTTTGTAGTAAACCTTTCGCCTTACAGGCCTCAGCTTGGTTTTCTGTCCAAGTCCGTTACCTATGTTGTGTGTAACGATAGGAATTGGCTTTGGCTTGGCCCCACCCTTCTTTTTCTTATTCTTAGAAGGCGCCGACCTGCGTTGCTGCGGTTTGTGATAATTGGTGTGTTTCTTTGCCGGAGCGGCATCGGCAACCTCGACAAAGCAAGTCGGCAGCACCAGCAAAAAAGCGAACAACAATAAAACTAACCTTTTCATCACCTTTATCTGTTTCCGGATAAATTTAGGAATAGCAAAGCAACCAAAGGCCAGCCATTACATACGTTCAGGGACCTCAATGCCAAGCAGATTCATGCCGCTCTTGATGACCTTTGCCACCTGCTTAGACAACACAAGTCTGAACAGCTTGAGCTGCATATCCTCCTCACGAAGAATAGAGAAATCGTGGTAGAACTGATTATATGATTTTGCAAGGTCATAGACATAGTTGGCAATGACAGCCGGACTGAAATCGTCGCCAGCCTGCTTAACAGCCTGCGCATATCCTGCGAGCGACTGAATCAGCGAAGCCTCGCGCTCGCTGATCTGATACTCGCCAGTCAGCTGTTCAGGAGCAGAGACGCCAGCCTCGGCAGCCTTGCGCAGCACCGACTGAATGCGGGCATAAGAATACTGGATGAACGGACCTGTGTTGCCGTTGAAGTCGATAGACTCCTTAGGGTTAAACATCATGTTCTTGCGAGGGTCAACCTTAAGGATGAAATACTTAAGAGCGCCAAGGCCGCAGATGCGTGCGATATCGTTCACCTCGTTTTCTGGGTAATCCTTCAGTTTGTCGCTCGAAGTCTCCTTGGCAGTGCTTATCATCTCGTCCATCAGGTCATCGGCATCGACCACTGTGCCCTCGCGGCTCTTCATCTTACCCTCTGGCAACTCTACCATACCGTAGCTGAAGTGAACCAGGTCCTTGCCCCACTTGAAGCCAAGACGGTCGAGCAAAATAGAAAGCACCTGGAAGTGGTAGTTCTGCTCGTTGCCCACAACATAGATCATCTTGTCGATGGCATAGTCGCGGAAACGCTGCTGCGCAGTACCGATATCCTGAGTCATATAAACCGAAGTTCCGTCGGCACGCAGCAACAGCTTCTCGTCGAGTCCGTCCTTTGTCAGATCGGCCCAAACCGAGTTGTCGGCATGTCTGACGAATACTCCCTTTTCAAGACCCTCGTTGACCTTAGCCTTACCGTCGAGATAAGTCTGGCTTTCATAATATATCTTGTCGAACGATATACCCAGTCTCTTGTAAGTCTGGTCAAAACCGGCATATACCCAGTTGTTCATCATTTCCCAGAGTTTTCGGACCTCGGCATCACCGGCCTCCCACTTTTCGAGCATAGCCTGAGCCTCCTTGATCAGCGGAGCCTGCTTCTTTGCCTCATCCTCACTGAGTCCCTTTTCCTGCAGTTCCTTAACCTGTTTGCGGTATTCCTTATCGAAACGCACATAGTAGTCGCCCACCAGGTGGTCACCCTTTTTGCCAGCAGACTCTGGAGTCTCGCCGTTGCCAAACAGTTTCCAAGCCAGCATTGACTTGCAGATGTGGATACCGCGGTCGTTCACGATATTAGTCTTCACCACCTTGATGCCGTTGGCCTTCAGAATCTGGCACAAGCTGTGACCAAGCAAGTTGTTTCTTACATGACCAAGATGCAAAGGCTTGTTAGTGTTTGGCGAAGAGTACTCAACCATATAGAGCGGAGAATCCTCGGTGGCACGCTTAGTTCCGAATTCAGGGTCGGCAGCAATACCGTTGAGCACATCAATCCAGTTATCCTTGCTTATAGAGAGATTAAGGAAACCCTTAATGACATTGAAATCACTGATTGCAGGAACATTAGCCTTAAGTTCGACACCCAGATCGTTGGCAGTCTGTTCAGGACCCTTGTGCGACATTTTGAGCAGCGGGAAAACGACCAGAGTCAAATCGCCCTCAAATTCCTTGCGTGTTGGTGTCAGCTGCAAAGAACCGGCAGCTGGCTCCTGACCATACAACTTAGCGGCAGCCGAAACAGCAGCCTGCAATATTTCTTCTTCTAAAGTCATGTATATATATTATTTTTTTGCGTAACACATAGGCTGAGGCACGAAAAGCCTCAGCTGTCTAAAAATGCAAAATTACATTTTTTCAAGTCCTATATCAAATAAAATGCGGTTCAGCAACATGATTTCCACGCAAAAAAACGATCCTTCATCACGCAGTCGGCAGCACCGCCACCCCTAGCTGCCGTCAAATACATTCAGAACCACAAAAGACACACAAGCCCATTACATTTATTTGGGGAACAAAAAGTTGTTTCCTGCAAAAAACGTCATTTCTTCAATTACATATAAATCAACACATTATAAAGTCAAGCATTCATCTTCATAATTTCCGCCAAAGAAAAATCTCAAAAAAAATTACTTTTTATTTGGATTGTAATAAATAAGTGCTAACTTTGCATCGCTTTACGATAGCAACTGCCTCTTTAGCTCAGTTGGCCAGAGCACGTGATTTGTAATCTCGGGGTCGTTGGTTCGAATCCGACAAGAGGCTCAAAAAAGTGATTCAAGAAATTGAGTCACTTTTTTTGTGTCTGCACAATTCTAAAACCACTTAGCAATCAAAGTTTTAGAGAAAAAGCAGAAAAAATCTTCACCTTAAATCAACTTTTGGCACAGGAATTGAACGAAACAGAAGTGAGAGCGGCACACTTCAAACCGCTCCACTAATGAACTATTTTCAGAAAACTATAAAAATTACGATATATGAATAGCAACAAAATAATAACAGTCATAGCAGCAGGATTGCTGATGATGGCTAGCGCAGAAGGCGCTTATGCACAGCGCAACGGCCGACAGGCCAACGGTGGCGGCGGACAACCAGCCGCTCAGCAAGGTGGCAATGGTGGCGGACAGCAGAGACAGTCGGCCGCCCCAAGAAGTGGCAATAATGGCGGCGGCAACCACCAGGCTCAGGCCCCAAGAGGCGGCAATGGTACTAGACACGACGCACCAAGAGCTGGTCAGGCTCCAAGAGCAGCCGCACCAAGAGCTGGCCAGGCTCCAAGAGCTGCCGCACCAAGACACGACGCTCCAAGAGCAGCCGCACCAAGACACGACGCTCCAAGAGCAGCTGCACCAAGACACGACGCTCCAAGAGCAGCTGCACCAAGACATGATGCACCAAGAGCCGGATACAGAGCACCAGCCCCACGTGCTGCAGCACCACACAGAGGTTCTGCCGGTCCAAGATTCGCACCTGTGCCACGCGGTCCACGTCCGATCTATCACCCAAGCATACACCGCAGAGCAAGAGTGTTCTACATCGACGACCTTCCATACTACACATATAACGGAGTCTACTACAGATACGTTGACGGCTACGGATACGAGGAGATCATGATGCCAGAGAATGTTATCGTTTCTGAATTGCCTTACGGCAGCAGAGAGGTGTATGTTAACAACATAGCATATTACGAGGCCGACGGAATGTGGCTGCAGCCAGTCGACTACGGCTACCTGATTGTTCCACAGCCAGTGGCAAACGTAACAGTGTCTGTGCCAGTGCCAAGACCACACGTATCGTTCCACGCATCATTCGGATTCTGAACCTTATAAATAATACATATAAACAACAGTTTTTAAAAGCCCTTGCGAGCAAATGCTGTTCGCAAGGGCTTTTTCTATGCAGACTAATAAATATCGGCGTTGAAACACCGACCCTAAGGAGAGAGCCGCCGCTACGTGCTATAGAAGAGATCAAATGCAAATCAATGACTACCATTTTGGATTAAATGGGCCAGAGATTACCATTTTCAGAGATGATAAAAGTGCTATAATTAAATCAAGACGGACAATTTCTTTCAGACTTTGTTGTGGGTAACTTTTATTGGGAATACGGAGTGCCTCCTGTTAGGCATATTATCATAAACAGAGAGCCTAACATTAGGATACCAATAGAGTAACGAAAAACGAGGACGTATCGTCTTGACACGTCCTCGTTGCATTATGATATTTTTTTATCTATTCTGGTTTTTGTTCTTCAATTTTCAACCCAAGATTATAGAACTCTGAGATTTTCTTTAAATCCTCAATTTTCTGCTCATTGTTGACGTTGCTGTGATATACCTGCCATCACATTCATGCTGCCATACTCTGCCGGGTAGCGCTGGTCTTACTCTCTTTTCAACTAGATTATATCCGCAATGCATAATTTTCACATTCCGAGCCCTCTCAAAACCTATTTTTTTGATTGTTTCCACAAAGGTTTCCTATGGCACATGCGGTCAGGCTCAGCGCATCATCTTCAGGGCCGGACTGGCGTTGACGATTGAGGTGTCGGGCTGGTAAATATACTCAGACGTGTCTTGCTTTATATAATTGTTTGAGTCATCGCCGGTTGGGTAGATTATGAACTTCATGCTGTTGAGCACCAATGTCACACAAAACACTATCAGCACCAGCACACCGACAAAGAGCGCGCAGCCATTCTCTGAGAAATTATTCTTGACATAGAGCCACGCCCATATTGCCAAACCTATCGATATAAACGGTGCCAAATATTTGAAGATGGTGTATATAGCGCCAAGCAGGCCTGGCAGAAGACTTGCAATCAGGGCATATTCGATTCCGGCAACAAGCAGACAGCCCAGAACAACCAATATTTTGTTCTGACCAGACTGCGGAACAACAAACGCCACATTAGACCTGCTGCAATACATGCGATAGTACACATACTTCAACAATGCCAAGGTCAGAAAGAAATAGAAGTATGGCAAAAAACCTGATATGAAATCAAGCGAAAGAAAAAATTTGAAAACCCTAACCATAATCTGATATTGCTTTTCTCAAATATAACAAATTTGGCAACTGAAAACAAATAAAGACCACATAAACAGTAGGCAGCAGATTCGATAGACATTAATGGCTGCAAAAAAAGACACACCACCAAATTTGTCAAACTTGCGGAAATGCAGTCAACGGCAATCGGCAGAAGTGTGTTAGCCTTGTTTTTTACATCAGATGTAATATGACCCGCCTTATTTAGGTGAATTTTATATTAGAAAGAATGTAATTCTAAATGAAGGAAGCTTATACAGAGACAATCACTCGATGCCTTGAAGTGCTGAAATAAGAATTCAACAGAGGCGCAGTCAAAACCCGTTGCACGCAAAAAAAAAGGAAGTCCCTGCAAAGAACATCCTTTTTTTGCGTTTATTTTAGCTTACTGCTTATCTGTCTGCCACAGTATCGGCAGGAATCAGCCTCTGACCTTCTTAATCAAAGACTGGGCAGCCTCTTTTATAGAGCTGCACTCACCAAGGGCACGAACAAAAGCACTGCCGATGATGCAGCCACGAGAGTGAGCAGCAGCTGCGTCGAAAGTCTCCTTGTTTGAGACACCGAAACCAACAAGAGTTGGATTCTTGAGGTTCAGGCTTTCAATCTTCTTGAAGTAAGCCTGCTTCTTCTCGTTGAAGCTCTGCTGAGCACCAGTTGTTGAGGCCGAAGAAACCATATAAACAAAACCTGTGCTTGTCTTGTCGATTTCGAGCACACGCTCGTCTGGAGTTTCAGGAGTGACAAGCAGAATGAATCTCAGGTCATACTTCTTGACGATAGCCTCATACTCTGCCTTGTAGACAGCCAAAGGAATGTCAGGAATAATCAGTCCGTCTATGCCAATCTCGCTGCACTTTTTGCAAAGGTTCTCGAAACCATACTGCATTGCTGTGTTGATGTATCCCATCAGAATCAGAGGCATGTCTGTCACCTTGCGAATATCCTTAAGCTGCTCGAACAAAATTTTCTGGCTCATGCCGTTGCGCAGAGCAACAGTGCTGCTGTTCTGGATGACAGGACCGTCGGCCATAGGGTCAGAGAAAGGCACACCAATCTCGATCATGTCTGCACCCTCCTCGTCGAGAGTCTTAATAACCTCGACCGTATCGTTAAGTTTTGGATATCCTGCAGTGAAATATATTGAAAGTATATTCTTTTTTCCAGTCTGGAACAATCTGTCTATTCTGTTCATAATATTGTTAATTTAAATTCATTTTCTGATTATATCGAAAGCCGACCTCAAGAGTTCAATATCCTTAAGAGCCGGAGCCACCTCGAACTTGCTGTTCAGGTCCACGCCTATCATCTGCGGCAGAGTCATCTGTCTGACAGCCTGCATATCATCAGCGCCGAGACCTCCGCTCAAAAGGAAATTCGTTTTGAGGTTGACCGAAGCAAGCAGATTCCAGTCGAACTTCTGTCCGGAGCCACCATAGCCCTTTGTTGAGGTGTCGAAAACCAGCAGGTCAACAAAATCCTCATACAGTTTGGCCCTCACGACGTCGTCCTCGGTTTTGACGCTCATAGCCTTTATGACCGGAATGTTGGCCCTGAGCTTTGCGCACTGCTCTGGCGACTCGTTGCCGTGCAGCTGCACCATGTCCAGCCCAAACTCATCGACCGTCTGCCAGATATAATCATCAGTGGCATTGACGAACACGCCGACCTTGCGCGTATAAGCATACTTCTGCTTTTGAATCTTTGAGGCCTTGTTGCCGACAAACCTTGGCGACTTGTCGTAGAAAATCATGCCCATATAGTCGGGCTGAAGTTCAAGCAGACGCTCAATATTGTCGTCATTGCGCATGCCGCACACCTTAATCCGCATCTTCGTTATATTTAAATTTAAGATAAAGCCTTTATAAACTCGCCCAAGCTCTGAGCCGGATTCTCTGTCTTCATGAAGTTCTCGCCCATCAGGAAGCCACGGAAGCCCTCGCTGCGCAGCATCTTGACGGTTTCAGGATTAGAGATTCCGCTCTCCGACACCTTAAGATAGTCGTCGGGAATGCTGTTGCACAGAGCAACAGAAGCCTTCAGGTCAACCTCGAAAGTCTTCAGGTTGCGGTTGTTTATGCCCACCATATCGACAGTTGGGTGAATATGGGCCACCTCTTCTGGCTCATAGAGTTCAAGCAGAATCTCCAGGTCGAGTTCTTTGGCCTTTGAAGCCAGACGGTGGCAGGTGTCGACATCCATAATCGATGCTATGAGCAGAACCACATCGGCACCCGAGCTTTTAGCAAGATGAAGCTGGTATTCGTCGATCAGGAACTCCTTGAACAGCACAGGTGTGTGGCTCAGCAACGAGCGTCCCTGCTTGACATCGTCGGCCCCGCCAGCAAAGAAATCCTTGTCGGCCAAGATGGAGATGCCCGATGCGCCGTTGGCCTCATATCCAGGCACAATGTCGGCAACCTTTGCGCACTCCTTAATGAACCCCTTCGACGGAGATTTCCTCTTGAACTCAGAGATTATGCCAGTGGCAGAATTTTCGAGACTTTTGCGCATAGACAATCCCTTGCGGTTGTAGTAAACGCTTTGCTTGAGCACCTCAATTGGCAGTTCGCGCTTCATTCTTTCCAATTCAAGCCTCTTGTTGGCCACTATCTTGTCAAGTATAGTCATTTTGCCTTAGGAATTCAGTTCAACAAACTTTTTCAGAGTATTGTAAGCCCTTCCGCTTTCTATTGATTCCTTTGCAATCTCGATGCACTCAGAAATGCTCTTCTGCTGCTCAATTGTTTGAATTGCGAAGGCTGAGTTAGCGATGACCACATTCTTCTGGCTCTCGGTCGCCTTGTTTTGCAGCACGTTGTCGAAGATCTTCATTGCCTCCTCCTTTGTAGAGCCGCCATAGATCTCTTCTGGCTTAGCAACAGGCAGACCGACAATCGAAGGTGAATAAACCTTCTCCTCGCTGTTTGATGTTATCTTGAATTCGCCAGTCAGCGAAATTTCGTCATATCCGTCGAGACTGTTGACGATGGTATAGCCAATGCCAAGCTTCTGATATACGTTTTGATAGAGCCTCATCTGGTCAAGATTAGCCACACCCAAGCTCTGATAAGCCGGACGGCTAGGGTTGACCAGCGGACCGAGCAGATTGAAGCATGTAGGGATTTGAAGAGCCTTGCGAGTTGGGCCAACAAACTTCATTGCGTGTGCAAACAGCTGTGCATGCAAGTAGACGATGTTGCACTCGTCGATGCTCTTTTTCAGCTTGTCGTTGTCGGCAGTGAACTTGACACCGTGACCCTCTATAACGTTGCTTGCGCCGCTGACCGAGCTTGCGGCATAGTTGCCGTGCTTTGCCACCTTATATCCGGCACCAGCCACAACAAAGCAAGAGCAAGTTGAGATGTTGAACGTGTTTTTTCCGTCGCCACCTGTTCCAACTATGTCTATAGCCTTGTATGGCTCGAGATTGACAGGTGTGCCAGTCTCGAGGATACCGTCGCGAAGTCCGAGCAGCTCATCAACCGAGATGCCGCGCATCTGCAGTCCCATGATGAAAGCAGTTATCTGCTCGGCCGGATGAACCTGTTTAGTTATATTCACCAGCACATCTCTGGTTTCCTCCCTCTTAAGGATTTCGCCATTGACCAGTCTTGTTAGTATCTTTTTCATTGTGTATAATCTTTTGGTATGTAAAAAATAAGTTTCTGTGGGTTGTTAATGCTTTATCCAGTTCAGCAGCATTGTGTGTCCGTCTGGGGTGAGCACACTCTCAGGATGGAACTGAATGCCATGAACATCAAACTGCTTGTGCTTGAGTCCCATGATATATCCCTCCTCGCTCTCGGCCGTAACCTCAAGACAGTCTGGGAAATTCTTTTTATCCACAACCCACGAGTGGTATCTGCCAATCTGCACAGTAGAAGGCAGTCCCTCGAAAATATAATCGTTACCCTTGAGCAGACCAGCCGACTGGATGCCGTGGTAGACATCGCTCAGGTTGGTCAGGCTTCCGCCAAACACCTGTCCGATGGCCTGATGACCGAGGCAGACGCCAAGAATAGGCTTTTTGCCGGCATAAGTCTTAATAACATCCAGCAGCAGGCCAGCCTCTTCAGGAATGCCCGGACCCGGAGAAAGAATTATCTTGTCATATTTTTCAAGATTCTCCATTTCGAATTTATCGTTTCTCACCACATCGACTTCAGCGCCAAGTTCCTTGACCAGATGAGCCAGATTGTAGGTGAACGAATCGTAGTTATCTATGATGACAATTTTCATGTTGAAATTCACTTATGTGTCAGATTACATATTTTCGGCCATGCGTATAGCCTTTGACAGAGCGCCGAGCTTGCTGTTGACCTCTTGCAGCTCATATTCGTCGTTGCTCTTTGCCACGACTCCGCTGCCAGCCTGGAACCACAACTCGCCGTTGCGGCTGACGAACGAGCGAATAGTTATGGCCTGATTAAGACTGCCGTTCAGTCCGATGAAGCCTATGCAGCCGCCATAGGCGCCACGGTTGTGAGGTTCATACTCGCTTATAAGCTGCATAGCCCTTACCTTTGGAGCGCCAGAGAGGGTGCCTGCAGGGAAAGTGTCGATGAATGACTTTATAGGGTCGGTGCCATCGTTAAGGCTGCCGCTGACACGGCTAACCAGATGAATCACGTGGCTGTAGTATTGCATATCCTTGTAGAAGTCGACCTTCACGCCATGGCAGTTGCGGCTGAGGTCGTTTCGTGCCAAGTCAACAAGCATCACGTGCTCGGCATTCTCCTTAGGGTCGTTGCGCAAGAAGACAGCGTTCTTCTCGTCCTGCTCCTTGATGCCTGTGCGCTTGGTTGTTCCTGCAATAGGGTCGATATAAGCCTTGCCGTTCTCGATTCGGCAGTGAGTCTCAGGCGACGAGCCAAAGATGCGGAAACCGCCGAAATCGAAGTAGAACAGATACGGGCTTGGATTGATGCTGCGCAGGGCGCGATAAAGCTTAAAGTCGTCGCCCTCATACTTCTGCACAAATCTTCTCGACAGCACAATCTGGAACACATCGCCACGCAGGCAGTGCTGAATGCCCTTGCGGATATTAGCCTTATGCTCCTCGTCGGTCAGAGTGCTTGTTGTGTCGCCAACGGGGTGGAAGCTGAAAGTCTGCACATTGCTCTTGTTGAGCAGTTTCTCCACGTCGGCAATATGGTCCTGTTCGCCGTCGGCCAGCAGTTCGATAATCTTCATCTGGTTGCTGAAGTGGTCGAACATGACAATTGTTTTGTAGAGAATATACATCATGTCTGGAGCATCGTTCTTCTCCACAGTTGTGTCTTTGACGGCAATATTCTCGAAATATCTGACGGCGTTGAAAGATGTGTAGCCATACAAACCACAGAAATTGCAATCATCGCCCTCGACCGAGATTTGCTTCAGAAAATCGTTTATAGCCTTGTCGACAGTGTAGTTCTGGTCGACAGGTTTGCTGGTGACAGTTCCGTCGGGCATTTTGCAGACGGCCTTGCCGTGCTCTATGCTGACGCTTGCAATTGGGTTAATGCCGATAAACGAGCGGCTGTTCTCGCCACCATGATAGTCTGAGCTCTCCATGAGTGCGCTCTGCAGATATGCGCCTCTGACCCTTATGTAAGCACCGACAGGGGTGTACATGTCGGCCAGAATAGATTTGCTTTTGGTGTGGAAACTAAACATAATTATTCCTCAAGTTTGAAGTAGTTAGCATAAGTGTTCATATCCTTGTCGCCACGGCCAGAAACGGTCAGCACAACGACTTCGCCCGGATTGAACTTGATGAGCGGCAGTGTTGCGAGTGCGTGTGCGCTCTCGATTGCAGGAATTATGCCCTCGAGATAAGTAATCTCTCTTGCGGCCTGCATTGCCTGGTCGTCGGTGATGGCATAAACGGTCGAGCGTCCCTTCTTAGCCAGGAATGCGTGCATAGGTCCTATGCCAGGATAGTCCAGACCGGCCGAAATTGAGTAAGGCTCGGTGATCTGTCCGTCCTCATCCATCATGATCAGCGACTTGCTTCCGTGCAGAACGCCCTCGCGTCCCAGGTGAATAGTAGCAGCGCTCTTGCTTGGGTCTTCGAGTCCGAGTCCGGCAGCCTCGGCAGCAATAATCTTGACATCCTCCTGCTCGATGTAGTGGTAGAAAGTGCCTGCAGCATTGCTACCGCCGCCCACGCATGCGATTATGCGGTCAGGGTTTTCTCTGCCCTCCTGCTCCTTGAGCTGTTTCTTTATCTCATCGCTGATGACCGACTGGAATCGGGCCACCATGTCTGGATATGGGTCAGGGCCTACAGCCGAGCCAATGATGTAGTGAGTAGTCTCTGGGTTGCAGCACCAGTCTCTGATGGCCTCGTTGGTTCCGTCCTTCAGTGTTTTGTTGCCGCTCTGCACAGCCACCACCTTAGCGCCGAGCATGCGCATGCGCTGCACGTTGAGATACTGGCGCTTAACGTCTGTTGCGCCCATATAGACAACACACTCCATGTTCATCAGGGCGCAGGCAGTAGCAGTGGCCACGCCGTGCTGTCCGGCACCTGTTTCGGCAACGATTCTTGTTTTGCCGAGTCTCTTTGCCAGCAGCAGCTGACCCAGGGCATTATTGATTTTATGAGCACCAGTGTGGCAGAGGTCCTCGCGCTTGAGGTAGAGCTTGATGCCATACTTCTCGCTCATTCTTTTTGCATAATAGAGCGGAGTTGGTCGGCCGACATAGTCGTGAAGAAGTTTTTCGAACTCAGCCTTGAACGAAGGGTCGTTCATTATCCCCAGGTAGTTGTTCTTCAGTTCAGTTACATTCTTCTGCAGGATTTCTGGTACATAGGCGCCTCCGTAAGGTCCGTAGAATCCATTTTCGTCAATACCGTATTTGCTCATAATTTATTTTTTTTATTTTCTTTTCCGTTTGAATACATGCATACAAAAAAAAATCCGTCGTGAGTACGACGGATTTTTTTTTCCTTTAATCATTGGCATAAACAACAACTTATCGACTCACGAATTTATAACCCGCGAGCGCCACCAATAAAAGCTGTTGTTTACACTATAATTGAACATTGTGTTTTTTTTCGTTTCTGTTTACACCGCAAAATTGTGCAATAATGTAAAAATATCCAAATAAAATGCTGTTTTTTTTTACTTCTTTTTTGCTTGGGCCAGCGCCTGGCTGACCTTCATCAGATACCAGTCTTTTATTATCTCGTTGCTCGAGGTGTAGGAGTGGCGGCAGACGAACGCCGAGAGGGGATTCTTGTCCTGTGTCAGCTGGGCAAGCATCATTGCAGCCAGCTCAGCCTCGCCCACCACATCATCAAATTTTGCGTTTGCGCTGAGAACAAGGCGCGGAATGTAGTGTTTGAGTCGGTTCTTCAGTCTCTGCCAGCTCAGCACCTCGTCTGGCACGAAGTCAGTGTCGGCCATCTCTACGCCAAACTGGGCAAACAGCATGCTGTTGAGGGTCTCGTTATACAGCCTCTTCTGATAGAGTTGCTCGCGGCTGGCAGTCTTGAAGAAATCGAGAAGTTCCATATCCCAGAAAGGCAGCACGGCCTCATAGCCAAAAAAGTCGTAAACCCTGGCCGAGTTGTTTATCTGCATGGGCAGTTTGTTCTCGAATATGAACTGCTGCGCTTTCGAGTAGGATGTAGCGCCGCGCATTGCCGAAATTCTGCAGGTCACAATCTGCTGAGCCTTCTGTCCGAAGTTGTACTCAAAATGATTGAGTAGCAGGTTGCGGGCTATGGCTTCGTCTGAGCAGTTTTCGCCTACGTTCATCTTTGTCAGCAGACTGCCGCCCAGGAAGTCGCCCGAATGTCCGGGCATGAACACTGCGTCGGGCCTCAGCACCCCCAGACTGCGCATCTTGATTATTGCGAAATACTCGAACAGCCACACAAAGTTAGTCAGACAGCCCAGATGTCTGACGTAGCGGTCGAACTGCGGGTCGGACAGGAAACTTGCGCTGACATCCTTATTGTTTATCTGAAGGAAACGCACGCCGAGCCGTTCGGCCACCCGCCGAGCGTCGTCAAGCTCCTTGGTTCCGTCGCGGCTGACGGTGTAGCACAGCACATCGCTGAATCCGTGTTTCTTGAGCATACAGACAATGGTCCGTGAGTCATATCCGCCGCTCAGCGGAACCACCACCTGACGGTTGCCCACATACTGCTTCAGTCGGCCGAAAGCGTTGTCGAGCGCCTTCATCATCTCCTCGCAGCTCCGCTCAACCTCGTCGGTCTTTTGCGTGAGGTAGTCATAGTATGACTTCAGGACAACCTCTCCCCCATTGCTGAAAACCGCATAGCAGAAAGCGGGCAGCTGCCTGACGTTGCCTACCAGTGTTGTGCCGCTGAGTGCCGCTGCCGAGGCATCGTATATGGCTTTGCTGTCGGCATCGAGAGCAGAGTCGGAGTCGAGCAGACAGTAAGGGTCGTCCGCCAGACTGACAGTCTGCGCCTGCACCTTGAAAAAGACAGGATAGAGTCTGGTTCCGTCTATTGCGGCAGCCCTGAAGTCTGGGTTGCAGACCACAACCGAGAACATTCCGTTGCATTTTTCAAGAGCGGCGGCAAAAGCATGCTCGTCGTGGCACTCGGCAAAAAACTCGGCCAGACGGCAAGAGTTCAAAAGCTCACCGCCGTCAAAGAAAGCGAATCCCCTGGCGTAGGCGCAGCCGCAATGCCGCCATTTGCCGGAAAAATTTATGTTAAACATCGGGTATGTTGTCATAAGCTTTGTTTTTTGGGGGAGGGGGGGAGCCTTTAATTACTCTCTTCTTCTAATCTTCTGTCCTTGTCATTTCCTAAAATAGGTTGACTACTTGTTTGCTTGTTACTGGTACAAGTTGACTCTGTTAATTGTTATATCTATATTAGTTGACTTTGGAGTTTTATTCCGACAAAAGTAAACTTTTTTCAGGTTTTGCACTATACGGTTCTTTGGCTTTCAATCGTATCATCCCTGAAACTGTGCCATTTCTTTTCTATTTCGCCTGTCATTGATGCTGTCTGGACAGGAGTAAGCATGTTTATGCTTAAGTGCTGACGCTCGTTGTTATAGAAATCGATGGCGATTCTTATAGCGGCTCTGGCTTCCTCTATATCATAAAACACATAGCCCTTTAGAAGCTCGTTTTTCATTGTTATTGACTAGTCCTAAAAAAAGAGGGTGTATCAAATGACACACCCTCTTTTTTTGTTATCTCATTCCATTTGGGCCACCGCCAAAACCGCCGCTCGACGACCCTGTTTTTGTCACCATTGACGACAACGTCAACGAAGTAGAAGAACCAGATGATACACTTCCGCCTAAAAGGAGTCCATGAAAATCGGTTACCGCATCAGACAAAGTTGCAGCACTGACCAGACTGTAGGTCGACCCCTTCTCCATTTCGGCCGAAGACATCAGCACAGACACCGAACCATTGTATGTGCCAAGGCCTGTGACGGCAACGATATTGTCACCCGATGCAGAAGAAAGGGCAATCACCTCACTGATTGAGAGAGAACCTCCATAGACCAGCGAGGGCTGGCTGCACGACTTCTCGGTAGGCGAAGAGTAACTGCCCCCCACACCCACAACAACTCCGCCCGTTATGGCAAAGGTATTGTTGTCACAATCAATTCCCTCTTCGGGAACCATAGAGCCGACACCATACAGCACACCATCTGTCACAGTTATGGTACCGTTAGCGTCCAGGCCATCGTTCGAAGAACTGCAAGCGAACACATAACCACCATTCTGTATATACTGGCCATTAGTTCCTGACTTTTTGGAAGCATTGATGGCATCATCCCCCGCATAGACTTCAACCTGACCATCATTTATGGTCAAAGTGCTTTTGCTCTCAATGCCCTCGCTGTTGTCGCTTCTCACCACCACATTTCCACCATTCACAGTGAGCAGGCCATCTACCTTTATGCCCTTCGGACTCTTGGTGTCATTGCTATAATTATAGGCACTGCCCGTAGTCACCACACTTATACGTCCACCATTCATTTCAAATTCAGTATCACACGAAATGCCCTTTGCGCCAGAACCGGTACATTTGACCAGCAACTGTCCACCATTCATCTTGAACAGGCTGTCGCTTTTCACACCACACGAAGCATTCAGTTCCTTGTCTTCCGAGTCATATTCAGGATTTCCCGAACTGATAATGGTGGTTCTGCCACCCGTAAAAGTCGTGTAGGCTTCACATTTGAGTCCCTTGCCTGCGGCCGCACTCACATTGATGTTGAGCACACCTCCGCCAATAATGATGGCATCGTTGGCCTTGATGCCGTTGCTGCCTTTGACTGTCATTTTCAGATTCACCCCAGGACGGGTACGGACATACTGGTCGCTGCAGATGGCATTCTTGGCATTGGCCGTAATCTCCAGTGTACCTTTGCCTGAAAATACAATCTGTCCCTCGCTGAATATGCAGCCCTTTTCATCCTCGCCGTCAACAGTCTGAGAATAGGACGAGCCATCGGTCAAAGACGACACCGTACCTTCGGGCAAGTTGCAGAAGCAGCGCTTTTTGGTCTGAATGTTGATGGCCGCGCCACTCTTGTTTGTTATGGACACATTGTTGAGCGTGAGTTCAAACTTGTCCTCGCTATATATTTTCAAAGATCCATCAGATGTGGTTCCAGACACAACATACTCCACCTTTTTGGTTGAATTTATCACAACATGCGCCCCGCTCTTGGTATATTCCACCCCATCTATGGTTGTGACAGTTGCATCATCACCATTATAAACAATGGTCACCTGCTTGTCAAACTTGCTGTTCTCCAGGTAGTCGTTATAGGACTCGTCACTTTCACTGGAAGGTACGGTTTCGCTCTCGTCATACGTAGAATAATCAAACGATATGTCAAAGTCTTTCAAGTCGTCTGCATAAACAACAGTTTCACCTACACCGCCGTTGTGATACGGACCATCCAACTCGTCGTCATGCTTACACGACACAGCCATCATCATAAACAATGGCAACATAACTAAAAATCTGCTACTCATAACTGAATATTTATTTTTCACAAAAATAGCATCTGTCACACTCATTCTGAAATATTATCGGCTAAACGCGAAAATTCCACAACAACCGGAGTTTTTCGTTTCCGTCGAATTAGGAACAATTGGATAAATCGTAAATGGGAAATATGTGGAGAAACGCTCCGAACCCAGACAACGGAATGTGGATGTGAAAGACTATGGCGAGATAAAGCACTGCACCGACTATTCGGGTAACATGTTGAGCAAGCTTGCAAAAGTATGGGATCTTACAGATGCGAAAAGACTGTATGTCCTGGCAATTCTGAGAGCGGCTTACGGAGATGTGAAAAACAGGGACATCCAGATGCATTACGAGACGTCATTCCTGTCAGAGTTTATACCAGGAGTTCACCTTTCCGAAAATACCATCAGCAAGTTTCTTGAAGATATAGGCAAGGCCTACACTTTAATCAGTGTAGCCTGTTTTAGTGAATTCTTTAGATAGAAAAATGACGTTGCCATAAACATCAAAAGATGCAAAACTAATCTTTTGCTATATAAGGTAAAAATCCTATTTTTGCATAGGTTGACAGAAAAACAAAATCTATGGTATCAGAAAAATACATACATTTCGACTGGGCTGTGAAGCGCATGCTCCGCGACAAGGCCAATTTTGATGTTTTGGAAGGATTGCTGACGGTTCTTCTCGATGAGAAAATTACCATTACCGAGATTTTGGAGAGCGAGAGCAATCAAGACAACTATGATGACAAGTTCAACCGTGTTGATATCAAGGCTCGCAATTCGAAGGATGAAATCATCATTGTAGAGGTTCAGCTTTCGCGCGAAGTTTACTTCCTGGAGCGCATTCTATACGGAGTCAGCAAAACCATCTGTGAGCATGTTTCGCTCGGTGACGATTATAACAAAGTTAAGAAAGTTTATTCCATCAATATTCTCTATTTTGACATGGGAACGGGTAAAGATTACCTCTACCATGGCAAAACAGAATTCAAGGGTGTCTTCACTGAAGATATTCTGCAGATTAGCCGCAAACAGCGTGACACTTTCCGCAAATGGCCTGCAAGTGTTGTTTTTCCTGAATATTATCTCATCAGGGTCAACCAATTTAACGAACTGGCAAAGACTCCTGTTGAGGAATGGATGGAATATATAAAAAACGGTGTTATTAAAGAAGATACAAAGGTGCCAGGACTGCAAGAGGCCCGCAAAAAACTTAAGTATATTTCTATGTCTCCCGAAGAGAGACTTGCCTACGAGCGTCATCTTGACAACATCCGTATTCAAAACGATGTGATTAATACTGCCAAGAATGACGGACTGAACGAAGGACGAGAAGAAGGACGCGCTGAGGGACGCGCTGAGGGACGCGCTGAGGGACG
>R06__coassemble_15_pt1 | contig 83538 bp, 63 predicted proteins | sample R06__metabat2_high_PE_023 | metagenome-assembled genome bin R06 | reverse complement strand
CGGTCACAGTGCCCGCACTGCTCCCTTCCTCCGCGCAGCAATCTACTCCAGATAATTCCAAAAATCGCACGAAATAAATTTATAGAGGTCGCCATATTTTTTTCGGCAACAGCACATTCACAACGGCTTGCATCAGCACAGCAACCTGCCCAACATAGAGCAGAAATCCAACCAAACGAGCCAACAGCCGCCGCAACCAAAAACATATAGAACAAATACGGCAACAAAAAAAGCCAAAAGAAGCGAGTATAAAATAAAACTGAAGTATCTTTGCATATACAGTTTAGAACAAGAATAAAAAATGGAAACAAATCAAAACAATAAGGAAAATCCGAAACAGGAAAGCCTACTGTTTAACCTGCTGCTGAACATCATAATACCGGTTGTGATACTGTCAAAATTCGCAAAAGAGGAGTATCTGGGCGAGAAAGAAGGACTATGCATTGCGATAGCATTTCCGGTGGCATACTTCATATTTGACTGGATAAAAAGGAAAAAAATCAACGCGATTTCGATACTTGGCTTTGCCGGCATACTGATAATGGGAGCGATTGGCCTGCTTGAGCTGCCAAGAGAATACGTGGCGATAGAAAGAGCCTCTGTTCCGGTTGTGATTGCGATAGCGGTGATAATATCGGACAAGATGGAAGCGCCGCTGGTGAAAAAGCTCCTGATGAACGACCAGATACTGAACACCGAGAAAATAGAAAACGCACTGAAAGAGAACGGCAAAGAAAAAGAACTGAACAATATAATGTCGAAATCGAGCTATGTGCTAGCTCTGACATTTCTGCTGTCGGGAGTGGCAAACTATTTTCTGACCCAGCACTTCATGAGCGACGAGAGCGTTGCCTACAACGAGGCGCTGGCAAGCGTCATAAAATGGAGTTTCCCGATAATAGCCATACCGAGCACAATTGTGCTGATGGCCGCATTGTGGATAATACTGAAAAAAATGGAAAAGCTGACCGGAATTGAGATGGACAACCTGTTCAGCGACGAGATGCAGGAAAAAACGAAAGAGACAAAATAAGGACTAAAATACAGAAAGACAAAAATGTATACTTCGGAAGAGCTTGCCAAGATGGCAGGTGGCACGCTGAAAGGCGACGGAACAAAAAGCATCAGCAAATTATGTACCGACAGCCGAGCACTGACGCTGCCAGAACAGACACTTTTTGTAGCAATAAAAACATCACGAGGCGACGGCAGTCTTTACATAGAAAGCCTGTACAAGAACAACGTGAAATCGTTCATGGTTTCAGACCTCAAAGAAGAATACAAAACCATGAAAGACGCAGCCTTCATTGTTGTTGACGACACACTGAAAGCACTGCAGGAAATAGCAAAAAAACACAGAGAAAAATCGGCAGCCAGAGTTGTGGGCATCACCGGCAGCAACGGCAAGACAATAGTGAAGGAATGGCTGAACCAGCTGTTGAACGAGGACTATAAAATAACACGCTCACCACGAAGCTTCAATTCGCAGATAGGAGTTCCACTGTCGGTGTGGGAACTTGGCGAGGACACCGAACTGGCAATTTTTGAGGCTGGCATCTCGCAAATGAACGAAATGGAGAAGCTGGAGGCTATTATCAAGCCAAACATCGGAGTATTCACAAACCTTGGCGACGCCCACCAGGAGAACTTCACCTCGATGAAAGTCAAGTGCAGCGAAAAGCTAAAGCTGTTCAGAAGATGCGACACCGTGGTCTACAACAAAGACGAAAAGCTTATAGACATCTGCATGCAGCAAGCCGGACTCAAGGCAAAACTGCACACCTACGGAACAGCCGAAGACTGCGACGTTAAAATCATAGACAAAGAGATATCAGGCAAGGAGTGCACAATAACATACGCATACAAAGGCAAGGAAGACAAATACACAATACCATTCAGCGACCACGCCTCGATAGAGAATTCGCTGAGCTGCCTGTCGGTAATGCTTCTGCTAGGGACATCAGGAAATCACATTGCAGAGAGAATGGCCCGACTTGAGCCTGTGGCAATGCGCATGGAAGTGAAAAGAGGCTTGAACAACTGCATAATAATAAACGACAGCTACAACTCGGACATAAACTCGCTAAGCATAGCGCTCGACTATCTGCACCAGCAGTCGAAAGACAAGAACACAAAAAAAACACTGATACTGACAGACATAATGCAGAGCGGCATGCAGGCCGAGAGTCTGTATCAGAGAGTGCAGGAACTGCTGCAGGACAAAGGAGTGGACAGACTGATAGGCATAGGCGGAGAGATAAGCAAATGCCAGGACATATTCTGCGCGAAAGAGAAACAGTTCTATGCAACGACCGAAGATTTTGTTGCACACTTCAACCCCAACGACTTCCGCGACGAGACCATACTGCTGAAAGGCTCAAGAACGTTCCATATTGAAGACATAAGCGACATGCTGTCGTATGCGATACACGAGACCCTGCTCGAAGTGAACCTGAGCGCACTGACAAGAAACTTCAACTATTTCCGTTCGTTCCTGAAACCAGGAACAAAAATATGCAGCATGGTCAAAGCATACGCATACGGAAGCGGAGACATTGAAGTGTCGAGAGCACTTGAACAGAGCGGATGCGACTATCTGGCGGTGGCCGTTGCCGACGAAGGTGCGAAACTGAGGAAAGAAGGAATACACATACCAATAATGGTTATGGACCCAGCGCCAAACTGTTTTCCGAAGATATTCGAATACAATCTGGAGCCAGAGATATACAACATCAGCATGCTGAAGCAGATTATAGCCGACGCAAAAAGACTGGACATCAAAGATTATCCGATACACGTAAAGATAGACAGCGGAATGCACCGACTTGGTTTTGAGAAAGACCAGCTTGACGAACTGACAGCCACACTGAAAGACCAGGAGCAAGTGAGGGTGCGCTCGGTGTTCTCGCACCTTGTGGGTAGCGACGAGGACAGGTTTGACGATTTCACAAAAGAGCAGATAGAGAGATTCTGCAAATGCCGTGACCTGCTGAGAAACTCGCTGGACTACCCTATCATGGCCCATATACTCAACTCGGCCGGAATTGAGAGATTCAGCGAATATCAGATGGACATGGTTAGACTCGGAATAGGCCATTACGGAATAAGCGCAGTGGACAACAGCCGACTGGAGGAAGTGTGCTGCCTCAAGACCAACATTCTGCAAATAAAGAAAGTGAAGAAAGAAGAAACCATTGGATACAGCAGAAACGGAAAGCTGGAGCAAGACTCGGTTATAGGAGCTATTCCAATTGGTTATGCAGACGGACTTGACAGACATCTTGGCAACAGGCACGGACACGTGTGGGTGAACGGCAAATATGCCCCATACGTAGGCAACATCTGCATGGACGTTTGCATGATAGACCTTACAGGAATAGATGTGCACGAGGGCGATGTTGTTGAAATATTCGGTCCGCACATCAGCATATGCGAAGTGGCCAAAGATCTGAACACAATTCCGTATGAGATACTGACAGGAGTGTCGAGAAGAGTGAAGCGAGTGTATTTCAGGGAGTAAGTCTCGAAAAATGGCATGAAATTTATAAAATTGCAAACCAACAACATAATGTCAACATTATGACTTAACATCTGATTTGCAAAAAAACACAAAATAAGCGGTCGGCATTTCTGCCGACCGCTTATTGTTTTATCACATCAGCCTCACACAGCAGAACGGCTGCCAACTGACTAACCTGCGTTCTATCTTATTTATTGACCACAGCGCACGCTATAGCCTAAATATCTGTATTCGTCATCAAAGTCTATCTCGTCATAGATCACAGAAAGAATGAGAGCCTCTTCGGCAGAACCTGAGCAGAAAGTTGATGAGCAGCAGTAGCCATAATAGCCAGTTACGACAAGATTCGGGTTGCGACAAGTGCCGGCAGCTGGCAGAAATATTTCATTGCCATTGTATATGAAAATCTCATGGCATTTTAGTTTTATAAAATCACCTTGGCAACAGTTTCCACCTAACACGCCAAATGCCGTCGGAGAAAGAAGAGCTGGTGATTTTGAACATTCCAATTTCAGAAGTATTGTTTACATGCTGACCAATGCACAGACAAGAGTCAAAATCGCCCACGTGGACGATGCGTACCGTCTGCGAAGCTCCATCGGGCAATCGCTTAAGGTCGAACATTTGCACAGCCTCGGCCTGAGTTGTGAATTCCATTGTGACCTGCAAATTCTGCGCGATCACAGAATTGACCATATTTTCGATCTGTTGAATCTGATTTTGTGTAGGTTCGGCATCGAGTTTAAAATCCATTTTAGATTTTTTTTCCTCGATATGCGCCTCGACAGCTCTTGAGCAGCCAAACAGTCTGACCATTGTCTGGTTCAGAATATGTTCGGTTGTGTGACTTGGTCTGTGTTCAAGTTTGTTGTGAGAATTTAAAACTTCGTCTTCCATAGAATAAAAAAAAGCACACCGCCAAAGAATTGACAGTGTGCATATATATTGAACTTGAGATATCAATATTAAGCCTCAGGAGCAGCCTCAGCAGCAGGAGCCTCAGCAGAATCCTCAGCCGACTGAGCAGCAGCTGCAGCAGCAGCAGCCTCAGCCTTCTTCTTAGCAACAGCCTCGGCCTTAGCCTTGTTGACAGCCTCCTCAGCAGACTGACGGTCCTTAGCGTTCTTCTGAGCCTTTTCAGCAAGACCAGACTTAATCTTGTTAGCCTTAGCCTCTTTCTCCTGCTTCCAAGCATCGAATCTCTTCTGAGCCTCAGCATCGTCGAAAGCGCCCTTCTTAACGCCACCCTGAAGGTGCTTCATAAGATAAACGCCCTGTTCGCTAAGGATGTTGCGAGCAGTGTCAGTTGGCTGAGCACCAACATTAACCCAATACAAAGCTCTTTCGAAGTTTATCTCTACAGTAGCTGGATTGGTGTTTGGATTGTAAGATCCAATTCTCTCAATGTACTTACCATCACGTGGTGCTGCGCTATCTGCTACGACTACGTGGTAAAACGCGTACCCCTTGCGGCCGTGTCTCTGCAATCTAATTTTAGTAGTTGCCATTTCTTGATATTTTTATAAACTTGAAAAATTTGTTGCGAAATTACCACAAAATATCGAGATAGCAAAACATACACTGATTTTTTTTGAAATTTATTTTTCACGTTCAAAAGTCGGATAATAAAAAAAAATTGAGTAAGGGAGTCCGCATCGAAGCGCCGAACAAGCAAAAGAGTTGGTCCAGCGTGATTTTCGGTACAGAGTTAATTGTTCGGCCTATTTTTGTAAAGATGAGCAGAGCAGATTGTCAAATAAATTGATTATATTTGTAAATAGGGCCTTTGGCAAAAGACACCGCAAATGCAATAAAACAAAACAAAGAACAAAGAAAGACTATGAGTTTGATTAAGTACACAAGGACAGGAGAGAACACAGTTGGAGTGAAGAACTGCGGGACTGAGATTGGCTCGTGCCTTGAAATACCAGGAAAAGTTGAGAACGGAGGAAAGGAATATATTGTCACGGAAATATGTGAAAGCTGCCTTAGCGGGAACAGCACAATAGAGCAGATAATATTGCCGAGCAGCATAGTCAAGATAGGCAAGAAAGCATTTGCAGGCTGCAGCCAGCTGTCATCGATAAGTCTGCCAGATGATCTGCAAGAGATAGAAGACTTTGCATTTGCGTGGAGCGGCATAAGAAGCATCAACATACCAGAAAAAGCCAAGGTAGGCTTATACGCATTTGACGGCTGTGCTAATCTTGACACAATATATGTCCAGAGCAGCGTGCCTGCAGAAATAAGCGAGAAAGTATTCGACATTGAGACATTCAGCAAAGCCACCCTTGTTGTTAAAGACAAAAACGCATATGCAAAAGCAGACGTGTGGTGCAAGTTTGCAAACATCACCGACGGAACGGACTCGATGAGTGAGATTGACAAACTGAAAGACGAAATTGACGAAGAAGAAGACCCCGAAGACGAAGAGCAGGACAACACATTCATTGTAGGGAATCTGGCCTTTGAGCCGACAGAGGACAACAAAGTGAAGATTGTTGGCTGCAACGATGAGCTTGAGGGAGAGCTGAGACTGCCCAGCCACATCAACTGGGACGGGAAAATGTATGTGGTTGAAGAATTGAGCAAAGATGCGCTTGACGGCTGCGACGGCCTGACGAAGATAGTTATTCCAGACACAATACCCTATGTTGATTTTGGCACATTCGTGAACTGCAAAAACGTTGAGAGCATCGAGGTTAGCGATAACAACACAGGCATGAGAAGCATAGACGGAGTGCTGGTTGACAAACAAAAGACGATACTTGTGGCATATCCTTGCGGAAAAAAAGACGAGGAATATGCCGTTCCGATGGGAATCAACACACTTGGCCACATCTCGTTTGCGAGAAACAAATATCTGAAGACCCTAATATTGCCGCTGACGACAACAAACATAGGCATACAGACCTTCTATGAGTGCGAAGCCCTGGAAACCGTCAGTCTGCCCGACTACACAGAAAGAATAGGCGGAGGAGCATTTGCAGGCTGCAACAATCTGAAACAGATATACTCGATGAGTGTAAAACCTGTGCTGACAACGGAAACGTTCTCGCAAGAAACAATGGATTCTGCAACACTGTACGTCAGAGACAAAGCAATCAGGGGATATCAGCAAGACAAAGAATGGGGCAAGTTCAAGAAAATAGAAGCCTGTCCCAACGAAATTGTGCGCGAAGTAATGTATACGGCGATATCGCCATACAGGGCAAGCGTGAACAGGTGCAACCCAGATGTCAAAGGGAAGAAAAGCATACCAGAGGTTGTGAAAATAGGCGGCAAAGACTATGTGGTGACCCAGATAGAGTTTGAAGCATTCTCTGGCAATGAGGGCATCACACAAGTAGTGTTGCCCGACAGCGTCAACGAGATAGACTATAAAGCATTTGAGGAATGCAAAAACATGAGCAGCATAAAACTGCCAGGCAATCTGGAATACATAGGCAACCACGTATTTTCTGACTGCGCGAGTCTGAAGAAAATAGCGCTGCCAGGCACGCTCCAGTTCTTGGGGCACCACTGGGTGTCGGACTGCTCCAGTCTGCAGGAGATAACAATAGAGCCAAGTCTGGAGCTCGAGACCGAGGAAGGGGTGCTGTACTCAAAAGGAAAGAAACAGCTGATAACATATCCAGCGGGAAAAAAAGACTACAACTACACAATTCCGAAACAAGTTGAAGAAATAAACGAAGAAGCATTTTTCAACTGCGTGAACATAGGATTCATAAAAGTTGAGGAAGGTAACCAGTCATATATCAGCAAAGACGGAATACTGTATGACAAAGAGATGAAGACCCTGGTCATACGTCCGCCAAAGCATATTGACAGAAAATACGTCATGCCCGACACCGTTGAGCAGATGAAAGCCTGGGCGATGACAAGCAACGGTAACCTCAGAGAAGTAATCTTCTCGGACAGAGTGCGCAGCATAAGTTTTGCATCGATGGCGAAATGCGAAAATCTGGAAACAATAAAAATGCCAGCAATGCTGCAGGAGATAGCCGAAGACGCATTTCTGGAATGTGCAAGTCTGCACGAGCTGGAGATACCCGAAGGAGTAACAAAAATAAGCAAATACTCATTCGCGCTGTGCTCCGGACTAGAGGGTGTGATATTGCCAGACACGGTAGAAGAAATTGAAGAAGCCGCATTTGTTGGTTGCTGCAACCTGAGCAAAGTAAGATTATCAAGGAACCTGCTCAAGATAAGCAAAGGAGCATTCAAAGGCTGTTTCGTAATCGGAGAAGAGGAGAAGAAAGACGACAACGCATACAACGACCGAGCGCTGTTTGTTTACGCAAACAGTCCGTGCGAAATAGAGGAAGACGCGTTTGACAGAGAAACATACAACGACATAGCGCTGATATTCTGTTCGTCGGAAATCGACATACGCGCCTATTATGAAGATGTCCAATGGAGGAGATTTGACAGGAGTTACCTATATTCCGACAAGATGATCCTGAAAGAAATCAATTCGAAAGGATTAAAATACAAAGCCGTTTCATACTTCGAGTTAGGACTGCTGGAGCAATCAGCCGAAAAAACAAACGAAGTTGTTGTTCCGCAGTCAATAAGCAGGAACAGCATATACCACGAGGTGACCAGACTAAACAGCGGCTGCCTTGAGGGTTGCCAGTCAACAAAAATCAGGCTGCCAAAGACACTGACAACAATAGGAGCAAGAGCATTGCGCGACTGCAAAAACATAACAAGCATAACACTTGGAAGCAGAGTCACACACATATATGAGCAGGCATTTGAAGGATGCGAAAAACTGGAGTGTGTAAACCTGCCAAACAGTCTGGAACACATAGGCGAGCAAGCATTCAAAAACTGCAAAAGACTGACAAGCATATTCATACCAGACCGCATAACAGAAATAAAAGAAGAAACATTCAAAGGCTGCTCAATGCTGAAAGTAGTCACAATAGGCGAAGGAGTGAAAAGCATTGCCCCAAACGCATTTGCCGATTGCACAAGTCTGGAGACAATCATGTTTGCCGGGGACAGAATAGCACACATCGCATCGTGCGCGTTCAAGAACTGCAAAAGTCTGAAAAGCATATACCTGCCAACATCAGTTGAGACCGTTGAGCGTCTGGCATTTGACGGGTGCGAGAATCTTGAATACCTAGAAGCAGGACATGACACACGCCTGGAGCACGAAGCAACAAACGGTTGCAAAGAAACGCTGAAAATAAAGAAAACATTTGACTGATTTCGGGTGACATTCAATACAAGCGAAAACAACCAACACTGCAAAAAAAGAAACATTATGACAAGAAAAATAATATTCAGTATAGTGGCACTGCTAGCATCGTGCTTTGCCACACTCGCGCAAAATCATGAAATCAAGAGGACTGTCAGGCCACAAACAGGAGGCCAGCTGTATGACATGATGAGCAACGAGAGATGGATGAGAGTATCAAACTTGACAATAGAAGGCCAGATTGACACAACAGACTTGCTCTTTTTGAAAAAAATCATGAGCAAGAGCAAGAGACTGACAAAAATAAATATGAAAAACGCACACGGAGTCGAGCAGCTGCCAGCAGGCATATTCGAAGGCAGCAAATGGCTAAAAGAGATAACACTGCCAGACTCGGCAGTTGGAATAAGCGACAAAACATTCAAAAACTGTGTCAGCCTCAGAAAAATCGTGACATCACCCAAAACAACAGGCATAGGAAAAGAGGCAATGATGGGCTGCCAGGAGCTTAGGGAATTCAAAATAACAGGAGCGACAGACAGCATAGGCAGTTCGGCATTTGAAGACTGCAAGAAGCTAAGAATCATCATGATTGAGCACGGGCTGAAAAGCATAGGCGAGAAAGCATTCAAGAACTGCGAGCTCATAGAAAACATAGCACTGCCCGACGGCGTAAAAGAAATAGGGAAAGAAGCATTTGAGGGATGCAGCAGTCTGAGCAACATAACACTGCAAGACGGAATAAAAGAAATTAAAGACGGAACATTCAGAGGATGCAGAAAGCTGGCACACATAGGCACGCCAGGCTCGCTGAGCAAGATAGGAGAAGAAGCAATGAAAGACTGCGAATCACTTGTCAAAATAAAAATAGGCAAAAAAGTAAAGACAATAGGCGAGAAAGCATTTGAGGGATGCATATCAATGCAACAAATCAAAAGCAACGGCACCACCCCACCAATATGCGGACAGCACACATTCGACGGTCTTGACAGAAACTGCGTTCTGAAAGTCAAAGCAAAAAGTCTGAGCAAATATCAAGTTGCAGACGGATGGAACAAAATAGCAAACATTGTGGGCGAAGAAGAAAAAGAATAAGCAAAGACGCCAGTCAACATCTGGCCACCACCCCGACGTTGAACAATGAATTTGCAAATTAGCCGAAAAAATCCGTACTTTGCATAATTGAACAAACAACTATTTTAGAAGATGTTACAATAGGCAAGCAGCCATAAAGACATCCAACGAAATACACTTGACAAAAAAAAACAACGACATCAACAAAACAAATTATATCGACATAGAAAATGAACATTATTAAAGCCATAAAGGGACTGTTCGGACATAAAGAAATAAAGGCCGGATGCTCAAAAAAGACGATAATAATAGACACATATTCGCCGGTGTCTGACCTGATAATGAAAAAAGAGCTGAACGACCTTGGCGAGCTTTATGTGAAAGGACCGGCAAGAGGCGGCAAAGACGACGAACTGTTTGACTACATCAAAAGCATCTGCAACAAATATGAAAAGTTGTCGAAACTGGATTTGAGCGGAGTTGAAGGCATGGGCATTGTCAAAGAAGAAGCTCTGGCCGACTGCAAATCGCTGAACGAGGTTGTTTTGCCCAAAGGAGTGCTGAAAATCGACAACAACGCGTTTGCAGGATGCACAAACCTTGTTAAAATGACGCTGCCAGAGGGGCTTGAAAGAATAGGCGAAAGTGCATTTGAAAGATGCGAGAACCTGTCTGGTATTGAATTGCCACAAAGTCTGTTCAGAGTAGGCAGGGACGCATTTGCCGGCTGCGACAAGATAGAAAAAATATCGCTGCCTTGCCATGTTGAGAGCATAGGAACAGGAGCGCTTAAATGCAAAAAGCTGAAAGAAATAACAGTTGAGGCCCACAATCCAAGCTATATATCAAGAGAAGGCAACCTGTATAGCCGAAACGGAAGCGCGCTTATAATATATGCGCTAGGAAAGCCAGAAAACGAGTTCACGATACCTGAAGACGTGGCCAAGATAGGCGAATATGTGTTTGCCGATTCAAGACTGAAAAAAGTGAACATCACCAAGCACGTGAACATCATAGGAAAAAACGCCTTCATGAACTGCGACGAGATGGAAGAAATAAAAATCCCACAGAATGTTGAGCGAATAGACAACGAGGCTTTCATGAACTGCAAAAACCTGAGAAAGATAGAGCTGGCAACCGGAGTGAACAGCATTGGCGACAAAGCATTTGCTGACTGCGCAATGCTAGAGAACATCAACATTCCAGCAACCGTGATGAAACTGGGAGACGAGGCACTTGCAAACTGCACAAGTCTGCAAGACGTCAAACTGCCAACATCTATCCAGTATATGGGACAGAATGTGCTGAAAGGGACGCCAGCAGAAAAAAATCAGGCTTGAGAATCAGAGTAAACCTACAACAAATAAAAAAAGCAGACCGGCCGAAAAAAAGCCGGTCTGCTTTTTTTTGTGTATAAGGCAACGACATATATCGCCCTCTTTAAAATCACCACATTCACGCAACATCATGGGTATTTTTTGAGATGAGACTTATTCGAACTTTTTTTTTGTTTTATTGGGCTATGCCCATGTTGCCAATGCTCAGCAAAAATCGAACTAGTTTGAGTTTTTACATTCGTCAAACCACAACCTTATCATCTTGTCGCTTATCAGACGGTCACGGAGCATTCGCAGTTCATTACATCTGCGCAACAATACGCCTTCCACGAGAAACATAAATCCTTAAGAGCCGAAATTATAGAAGCAGACCTAACGCAAGAACACCATAAAACATAAAAATTCAGAAAAAAAGCGTAACTTTGCGTGAATTATAAAAAAGGCAATCGCAATGAAGTATAAAATTGAAGGTCTGGCAGCAGGCGAGCTGCGCGAGAGACTTGAAAGAATAGACAGTGAACTAGATGCCACAGAACTAAAGATAAGTGGATCGCTGAACGAAGACGACATGCTGTGCATCAGACTGCTGACAAGCAGAAAAGGCAACATGAAAGTGCTTGACATCAGCGACACGGCAGGCATTGAGGAGATAGACAGATACAGCATTGAGCCAGGCAGCCCCCTTAACACACTGCGATTGCCCAAATCACTTAAGACCATCGGCTGGGGAGCGCTGAGCATGTGCGAGAAACTGAGCACAGTGGTCATGTACACCGGTTTGGAAAAAATAGAGAACTACGCATTCAACGGTTGCACAGCCCTGAAGACAATCAGCATTCCATCGACAGTCAATTTTATTGGCACAGACGCGTTTGGAGCATGTCCGAAGCTTGAAGAATTCAACGTTCCGCTCACAAACAGGAGCTACACCGCACTTGACGGAGTATTGTTCAGCAGAGACGGCAAGACACTGCTGAAGTATCCTGCAGGGAAAACAGGAATAAAGTATGCAATGCCACAAGATGTGACAAGAATAGGCAAGTCGGCATTCTTCTTGTGCGAGAACATACGTTCGGTTGTTCTGTCTGAATCGCTGACCGACATTGAAGAGAAAGCCCTGTATGGCTGTTCAAACCTTCAGACACTGCATTTGCCACAGAACGTGAAGAACATAGGCAAGTCGGCATTTGGCAACTGCACATCTATGATAGAGATGTTTATTGACGGAGCGAACCCACCTGCAATTGAAGTTGCCGAAGAGGACAAGCTTGGAGTGAATATATATGTTTCGCTCAAATCGGCCGACATCTACAGACAGAGCGAGTGGAGCAAAATAGGCAAGATATATGGCAAATAAACGTCAGATGACAAGCCTTGGCTGAAATCAAGATGACAAAATATTGATAACACCGGAACAAATAGGAATAAAAAAACAGAGTCTGATGGGGAAAACGAATCTCCATCAGATTTTGTATGCAGCCATATCAACGATAATGCTGCTTGCAACGATTATATCTTGCAACGGATACAAGTATCTGCAACTCAACCAGATTGAGCCAGGAACACTTGAGAGCCGACTGAGCAGCAAAGTAAGCGAGGTGACCGACCTAAGAATAGAAGGAGAACTGGGACAGAAAGACGTTGAATACATAGAGATGCTGGCTGCAGAATCGGACAGGCTATACAGCATAGACCTTGAGAACAGCAATATGCAGCTGAAGAGCAGGCTGTTTGCCGGATGCAGCACACTGAAACGAGTTTCACTGCCAAAAACGTCGCAAGAGCTTCCGGCTATGCTTATGAGCGGCTGCATAAACCTTGAGGAAGTCAAAATATCAGAAGAATGTACGTATATAGGCGAGAACTGCTTTTCGAAATGCACCTCTCTGCAGACAATAACCATACCCGAAAACGTTGAGAAATTAGACAACAAAGTGTTCAAGGACTGCACACATCTCAGAACAATAAGAGTGACAGCCCAAACGCCCCCCGACTGCAACAAAGCAACATTTGCCGGATTTGACACAGACAGCTGCACACTTGTGGTGAAAAAAGGGTGCGCCTCGAAGTTCAGAAATTCGCCAGGCTGGGAAAACTTCGGCACAATCGAGGAGCAAAAACATTGAGTACACGTTCGGCAGGACGAAAAAGAGAGCATCTGTAAATTCGGCATTTATGCAAGACATCTTCATGGTCCTAGTCTAGTTTTAGAGGTTGGCTTTTTCTGTAAATTCGGCATTTATGCAAGACATCTTCATGAGGAGCCGGTAACCTTAGTTTGAAACAGCATTCAGACCTGAACAAAGAGATATTTTCAGATTATAATTCTGTGGAATCATAAAGAGACTTAGTTTGAACAGCATGCAGACCTAAACAAAGAGATGCGACCACGGTGGTACGTATCCACAAAAAAGTTCAGTTTTAAAGCTCCAGCCTTGAAAAAGAGACGCCACAACATGTTTACCTGCGATTCACATCAAAATCAACTCAGAGAGTCCAATATAAAGCCCCCAATAAACGACTATTCATAAGCAAAAAAATGTGACGCACCGATTGGCGATGCGTCACATACATTACAACATATAAACAATTTTCAATCCTTCCAGAAACGGAAGGTTATATCATCCAACAGACCATCAGGAAGCACCTTATAAAGTCTCTGATTTGTTGTTTTAGACTTTAGAGGTCCGAATCCCTGAATATAAGGTCCGACCTTAACATAATCGAAAAAACTTGGATTAAATCCCTCCGGGAAATCAGTTTTGCCGGAATACCAGGCGGTTTTGATTTCCCTGTTATAAGTTCGATGAACCCAGTCGGCAAAATACATAACCGAATTCGGGTCGTTGTCGCCGCCCATAAAAGCGAGACAGGTGATGTCGTGGCGATAAGTAGAGAGTATAGAAGTAAGCTCATCCTCGGTCATCACGACACCCACGTCCTGCATCAGATAGCTGCTGTGGCAGCCCTGACAGTGATTAGGGCAATTGGAGATGTTGATAGCGAGAGTGACCTCGTCTGGAATCTCCTGAAAGACGACATCGTAGTTAACGAACTTAAGCATCAAGTTCAGAGCTTGCGTTAGCGTAATATCTCTTAGCAGCCTCCTTTTGGCGAGCCTGCGAGAAGTTGCCAACACGCTTCATATATCCGATGACACGAGTCAGGTAGTCAACATTCTCGCTTCCGCACTTAGGGCACTTGTGCAAATATCTCTTGTCGATGCATCCGCAGTCGTTGCATATAGTGTTAGGGATATTGAAAGTGAAATAGTTTGTACCCTCGCGGGCAGCCACACGCAGCAGCTGACGGTATTGTGGCATTGAGAGATGCTCCTCGAGATTGCAGTGAAGAGCGGAACCACCAGTAAGATGCTCAACATATTTGCGTCCGTGCAGACGGAATTTGTCGAGCACATTAACAGAAGTGTCTTCGACCACATAGAAGTAGCTGTTGTAGCAGTCGCGTGTAACCATATAACCATCCTCGCGGTCCCACTTAGCATGCTTAACGCCGACATTTTCGGCAGGTATCATCTCGCAGTTGAACATCACCTCCTTAGAGCGGTAAGACTTGTTGTATCTCTCGATAAGTCCGAGCACAGACTGCACGAACTCCTGATATTCGGTGCAATCAGCAATAGGAATTTTGAGGAACTCAGCAGCCTCGACCAGACCATTGACACCAATAGTGAGATACTGTCTGGACATGTTGATATAACCAGAGTCGAACAAAGGAAGCATACCCTTGTCACGCAGGTTTTTGAGGTTCTCATTGTATGCCATCTGCACCTTGTGAACAAGGTCGACCATCATCTCAAGGAATTCGAGATAAGGAATATTATTCTTGACCGCATGCTGAATAGTGCGGTTAAGATTGATAGTCAGCACAGATTTTGAGCCTGTTGAGACGCCACCTGCACCAAGAGTGTAGCTGAATCCATTGTCAGTTATCTCGTTGCGCAAACGGCAGCAAGAGCTCAAAGAGTCGGCGCTGTCGCTCATGTAAGTGAAGAAAGAGTGTCCCTCGGAATACATCTGAGCTGTGAAATCGCCATATTCCTGATCCTTCACCTCACCATTTTCGGACAAGAGAGCCATTGTTTCGACAGGGAAAGTGAGTACAGTGCGCAATCTCTCGGCATTGAACCACTTCATAAACCTCTTCTGCAGCCAGCTGAGAGACTCCCACACAGGCTTTGTTCCGTCTGGGAACATAAATTCGCCGAAGATGCTCTGGAAATAATATTTATCGTAGTATGAGATATTCCAGAAAACGGCCTGGAAATTGCGTGCACCAGTAGGCTGATTGATAGAATAGACAACCTGCTCGAAGCAGTCTGTAATCATCTTATCAATAGTGCGTTGCTTGGCCGAGAGGTCAACCACCTTGTCGGCATGCAGATAGTAGTCCTGTCCGTATTCGAGACGAACGAAGTAGTCCATATACATAAGGAATTCAGGTGTTGCGCAAGCGCCACTGAGCATGCTTGAAACCATGAACACCATATTGATGAAACCACCGCAAAACGACTTGAGGTTTGTAGGACGCGAAGAGTTGCCGCCGATGCTCGAAGTGCCGTTGAGCAGCCATGGATACATGGTTATGCTGGCACAATAGTTGGCAAGATTAGTCTCGTCGTTCTTATATAGAAAGTGATTGTTCAGATAATAGATATACTTGTCGGCGATCTCCTTGCCATACATATCCTTGATACGGTCAGTAAGCAGTTTGCGGTTAAGTCTGATAAAATTAGACTTAGGCAATTCACCGATAAGGGTAGCAATATTTTTGTTTTCCACATTAGCGTTGGCATCATACTTGCTTCCGGAAGCAGGATTCTTGGCATTGCAGTAGTTCATCATGAATTCCAGCTTGGAAGACACCTCTCTGTCCTCGGCGTGACGCTGACGATAAAGGATGAAAGACTTAGCGACAGAATAGTATTTTTCTGCCATCAGCGAAGACTCCACCTGGTTCTGGATATCCTCTACATTGATACCATTATGAATGCTTAATCTTGAAAGCACATTAGCCATCATCTCGTCGGAAGGGAATCCCCCTGTGCTGATAAACGCCTTGGAGATAGCCTGTTTGATCTTCTCGACAGAAAATGGCTCCTTTTTACCATTACGCTTAATGATGTATATATTGTTATCCATTATGTTGTAAGTAATTTATCTATGTAATTCTCTCTCAAAAAAAAGAATATGGTATCAGAAAAGTCGCCGCCGGCATTTTAACATTTCGGAATTAAGATTGACTGAATCCGAAGTAGACATCAGAACAGACGACGATGCAAGAATGAGCATATAAAATGAAAACAACCAATTATTGTTAAAGAATTAAACAATAATCGTATAAGACATCTATCTTATTGATTTTTAATTCCATTATATTTATCTGCGCAACAAAGATAAAATAAAGATTGAGAAAAAAAAACTTGTATAATTAAATCAAACAAAAAATAAAGTCAATGATATTGCAAATAATTAAGTATTAGGAATTAACACCATCAGAAAGTTATCAACATGAAAAAACCGATAAAAAATTAACATATCAACAAGCAAAACTGAGAATGAATAAAATTCACATAAATGCCGAATATATGAAATTTGAAATAGAATTGAACAAGAGCAATAATCCGTTCAATATTTTCTGCGACAGATACAACAAAATGGATTGCTCATAAAAAAACAAATCAATTCTTAGAGAATCGTTCAATCTTGCAGGAGTGCTGTTTGGATTGCTTATCATAGTTGATGCCGACAAGAAGTATATCACCAGAATAATCAGCAATCTTTTGAGGATATTTCTTTTGATGAATTTGTCTGATGGCAGTTTCGGCAGACTGGTTCCATTTCAGCTCTACCAAAAGAGCAGGAGTATTCACGCTGCGGTGAGGAAGAAATACCAAATCGGCGAAACCTCTTCCTGAAGGTAACTCACGAAAACAATCATAATCATTGCGTGCTGAATAATAAGCAATTGCAAGCACACATGACAAAGAATTCTCATTATTATAAGAAAGTATACTTGTGTTTTCGTCATGAGCCAAGTCAATGCCACGAGCTACAGCCGATTCATCCATAGCCAAAGTATCAGCAAGGAGCTGTTCAGAAGCAGCCAAAGCTCTGCTCAAGTTGCCCCAATTGCAAGCTTTTATTGCGTTCTCCATTTCCTCCCTAACTTCCTTATTTGGGATATAACATTCCTTTGAATTCCAGTCATAGGAAAGATAGCCAATATGAATAAGAATAGTCAACACATCATTTTTTGATTTTATGATAGCAGGGTCGTTTTCGAAAGCAGAAGTAACCACCCTACATCTGCCGCCACCCAACATAAAAATGATGTCGTCTTTAAGACCTTCATAATTCATATTTATATAAGTAGAGACGGAATCATAAGCGCCTGTTGCAGACCAATAATTGGCGCATCGTCCACGTTCGACAGCCTCCATAACAGACCAAGGATTATATACAGATACCTCTGAACCAATCATATAGCCATCGTACCAAGCCTTAATATCCTCTAAATCCATATTAGCTTGGGTTGCAAGACGTTCAACCTCGTCAGGTAGGAAACCGAAATAAGGAGCCAGATTGCCAGGATCGACCACAGAATATTCTCGAAAGTTGTTAAGAGCAGATTGTGTCTTGTATTTTTTTATAGGAAGAATACCGGTCATATACACCCCTGCAAAAATATTTTTTGAGCAGCTGCCCTTGAACAATCGGCGCAAAAGGTTGACATAATTATCAATAGCCACAGAATTACCCTCGGACTCACGGCAAATTGCATCCCATTCGTCAATAATCATGATAAATTTTTCGTTAGTTTTTTCTACAATTTTCATGAGGACATTCATCAGATCATCAGATTCAGACAGTTCAATGCCGTCAAAAACAGAAAGCAATTCAGCCACAAGTTCCTTTTGTATGTAAAAAGATAAGTTTTCATTGTTAGGGTATTTAGTTGTAAAATCCGTTACATCCAGGTAAATAACAGGATATTTATTGAGATGTTTATCAAACGAAGAATCGTTTTCTATTTTCAATCCACTGAAAAGTTCTCTGCTGTCGCACGATTTGTCATAGTATGCACAAAGCATGTTAGCAGCCATGGTTTTGCCAAAACGTCGGCAACGAGTTACGCAGCTGAAGCCGCGTTCTGTATTAAGAGTTTTGTTGACAAAAGAAATCATTTCTGATTTGTCAACATATTCCCCATTTCTTGTTGTTTTGAAATATTGATTACCCTTGTTTATGAATGTGCCCATAATTGAAATTGTGACGTCAGACCAAAACATTCTTGAAAGATACGAAAATTATTTGACAATGCGGACATAGATTTAAAGCAACTCAATAAAATCGAAGCTGCATAGAGATATTTTTAAAATAAGGAGTGTTTGACATAAAGTCACAAAAAAAAGTCCCGCACCCAAAAGGGTGCGGGACCATGAATTTATGTAGTTAAATAAATCTCAGAGATTACTTAACAACGAGCTTAGAAGTCTTGACAGTGCCGTTAGAGTTTACGCGAACTGTGTAAACACCAGCAGCCAAGTTCTTGCTAACTGTAGTGTTGCCAACGAAAGAAGCGTTGTAAACAACCTGACCAAGAGCGTTAACAACCTGAGCAGTTGCCTCGGCAGAAGCGTCGGCAAGAGTGATTGTAAAGAAGCCCTCAGTTGCAGGGTTAGGAGCTACGCTGAAGTCAGCAGCATTCTGGTAAGAAACAGTCTCATCAACACCAGTTTCAGAAGCAGGGATATCCTCATCATCCAAAACGAAATAGAAGTGACCTATATCACCAGCAGTTTCTGTACCATTAAGGTTGATACCCAACTGGAATACATAAGTGCCCTCCTTAGCGAACAACACACGGATATCACCAGCTTCCTCATCTTCGTTTACGATAGGGTTCCACTGCCAGTTCTCCCAAGCTGGAGTAATACCAGTGGTAGAAGGAATAAGATAAGCCTCAGTCAAAGCATTTGGATCCTCCTTCTCGCTGACATTTCTGATAACATTCTTACCATCACAAGTCATCTGGATAGGAATACCACCAGTAGTAGTTGATGAAGTCAAGCAATAAACCTTGTAGTAACCAGGTCTAAGAACGTTGATAGTGTAGTTAACCCACTCGCCAGCCTCAACCAAGCAAAGGTTGTGAACCTGACCGTCACCAGAAGTACCACCAATCGATGCTCCATCGCTAGCAGTACTCATAGTAGAACCAGACCAGTCTGCGCCAGGACCTGCAGTTGAGTTAGAAACGTCTACACACTGGAGGTAACGGAAGCATTCATTAACTGGATTTCCAGAATAGTAAGCACCTGCATTACAAGATCCGTGACCCTCATCACCATTTCCGCTATTGATATAGTCTTCTACATCAGCGCTATAGTCAGTGTTTCCATCCTCGTCTAATGGAAGGATACCAGAGTTCTTATCATGGTAAGCATAACCCTCACCTGAGTTGAATTTCTTCTCATCAACCTTATCAAAGAAACCAATATTCAACTCTGCAGTTGTTCCAGTTGCTTTGGTAGGGATATTAGTGCCGATACCATCATATGCACCAGAAGTTGGGAGTTCAGGAAGAGAAGCTGTACCCATAAGCACACTCTGGATATATTTACCAGAAGTTGTCAAATAGTCATTTGTGTAGTTGTTTGCAGAGCAAGCGCCATTCACCCAAACATTTGAATACTCATTCTTATTTCCCCATGCCCAATAGCACCAGCTAACCTTTACACCATAAGAGTTGCTAGAGCAAGTTGACATGAAAGTGTTAGCGTTGTCTGTGCAGCATTCAGAACCGCCACCAGAATAATCACCCGAACCCCACTCAGAAACGAATACAGGAATTGAAGTCAAGCAACCTGTAAAGTTAGAGAGGTAACCCATGTGTGAGCAAGCATACATGTGGAACGCATAGAAAATAGGGTTAGTGTAATCAGCCTGAGCAAGGTGCTGGTTCTTAGCCTGCTGAACCTGCTGATCCCAGTTTGGAGTACCAACAATGATGACGGCGTTAGGATCGTTTGCAGAAATCGAAGGGATAACCTCCTTTGCGTAAGCAAGGATGTTTTCCATTGTCACACCACTTGGCTCATTGCAAAGCTCATAAAGAACGTGAGTATAATTATTCTCCTTCACGTAAGCGGATACCCTAGAGAACATATCCTTAGCTTCTGTCTTGTATTTAGAAGGATCACCTGACGCATAGCTATCATTATCGATGCTAAGCACGTGCCAGTCCACCAAACAGTACATATCATACTGGAGAGCCAAGTCAATATACTGCGTAATTTTTTCAAATGTATCATTTGGTTTTGCAACATAACCACCTTCGTTGGTACGAGGGTAAACAGCCAAACGAACAATGTTTGCATTGAAATCAGCCATTGCCTTGAAAGCAGCCTGACCCAAGCACTGTATACCATCAGTGTAGTGGATAGAGAAAGTAGAGAATCCCTTGAGCTGAACAGCCTCGCCTTCAGCACCACAAAGCTGAACACCATTTGAGCCCAACTTCAAGGCTCCGTGCTCTTTAGGTCCATCATTTGATGCAGCCTGAACGTTGGCGTTCAAAGCGATCAAAGATGCAGCAAGAAATAATAATTTCTTCATCTGAATAAACTTTAGTTAATAATATTGTTTTGTTTCTTTTGTATTTACGTGTTTTTGCATTGTCCATTGAAAGTCGCTGGATTCATAGATTCCCGAATCTACACACCACCCTATAAAACAGGCATGATCCACCACACGATTTCCTACAAAATTGAAATTTTAAATTCTAATAAAAAAATAAAAAGCAATAAATATTGGTTAATTTTTTATAATCCAATCATTTTTATGTTTTTCAGCATTTTTTCAGACAGCCTTCAGACTGAGATCAAGTCCAGAAACCGAATGAGTAAGAGCTCCGACACTTATGTAATCGACACCGCACTCAGCATAGCTGCGCAGAGTCTCCTTTGTTATGCCTCCAGAAGACTCAGTCTCGAAACGTCCGCCAATGAGTTCTACAGCACGGCGAGTGTCGTCGGTTGAGAAATTATCAAGCATAATACGGTCAACACCGCCAACGGCAAGCACACGATTAAGTTCGTCAAAATCTCTGACCTCGACCTCTATCTTCATCTGTTTGCCCTTATTCTTAAGATAATCCTTAGCCATAGAGATAGCCTTTTCGATGCCTCCGGCATAATCGATATGATTATCCTTGAGCAGAATCATATCATAAAGACCGATACGGTGGTTGACTCCGCCTCCAATCTTGACAGCCATTTTTTCGAGGATACGCATGCCCGGAGTGGTTTTGCGAGTGTCGAGCACACGAGTATGAGTGCCTTGCAGCAGCTGGACATAATGATTAGTCATGGTGGCAATGCCGCTCATGCGCTGCATGATGTTGAGCACAAGTCTCTCGGTCTGCAAAAGGCTCTGCTTCCTGCCCTCGACATAGAAAGCGATATCGCCCTTCTTCACCTTAGCCCCATCGTTGATAAGCACCTCGACCTTCATCTCAGGGTCGAACTTATGGAAAACCCTTTTGGCGATTTCCACACCGGCAAGGATGCCGTCTTGTTTAACAAGAAGTTTAGCCTTTGCGGTCTCGGCAGGAGGTATGCAGCAAAGGGTTGTGTGGTCTCCGTCACCTATATCCTCGGCGAAAGCTATCTTAAGCAGTTCGTCGATAAGTTCATCTTCAGTCAGTACCATTTTCAATCCTGATTTGATTAATAAAATATGTAGTATTTGAATGTTTAAGCAGAATATAGACTTTGAAGTCGCCGTTACTTGTATGCAACGTGCCCTGCACTGTTTTAGAGTCCTTGCCTGCGGTGTTGCTGCCAGCCATAAATTTGACAGGCTTATGCTGCGAGAAGAACATCTGCATTATCTTCTCGGCCTGTGTTTTGGAATAGACATTGTCAGTGCCAGTGACCCTCATGTGCACATTCTGGTTCATTGCCGAAGCAATGGCAGCCGAGTTGCCCGACTGAAGGGCTGCGACCACATCGGCATCAGCATTTGCGGCCGAGACCGAGGTGCCGGCCGAAAGCAGGACAGCCACGCAAGCCAAAAATATTTTGAATAATGATTTCATAAGATTCTCTCCTTTGCAAGAATGCATACAAAAATTATACCAAACATCACTTTGAATGTCAGCCAGCAGCATTTGCTAATTAGACAAAAAATGCAGACATTTACGCAAAAATACAAAAAATTGTAAAAGTAGCAGAGTCGACATCTATAAAATAAATTAGAGACACGTCGGACCAACAAAAACGATCACAAGCAATGAAAGCAATATTACTAACGGTTGGCAAAACGAACGATGCTAACTTCAAGAAATCGATAGAAGAATATCAAAACAGACTCAAACACTACATACAATTTGAAATAGAAGAACTGCCCGAACTGAAAAACACAAAAGCGCTGAGCGAGGAAGAGCAGAAACAGAAAGAAGGAGAGATGATAGCCAAACAGCTGGAAACGGGCGACGAAGTCATACTGCTAGACGACAAAGGCATAGAATTCACATCGATGCAATATGCAGACTGGATAAGGAAGAAAATGAGTTCCGGGCAGAAAAGACTAATATTTGTTGTGGGCGGTCCTTACGGATTTTCGCAGGACATATATAAAAGAGCCAACGGGAAAATATCGCTGTCGAAGATGACATTTTCGCACCAGATGGTGAGACTGATATTTGTGGAGCAGCTGTACAGGGCGATGACAATATTGAAAGGTGAGCCATATCACCACGAATAAAAGCAAGACACGACTATGAGCATAAACATAGCAAGACACAAGACAGACCTGATACTGCTGGCAATAATATCGCTGCTGATAGGAGCTGGATTGTGGATGGACAATATCCAGAGAATATCCGACCCCAAAGCGCTGGACTATGGAACATTTGCAGACGAGCTTAGGCAGAGAGAAAAGAAAGCCCAGGAATCGCTTGAAGAAATGAGGCATACGGTGAAAAGCCGCGGGCTTTGGGCCATAACCAGGAACGAGGAAACATACAAGAAATCGGCAAACGAGGACATAGCATACTACATAATAGACGGAGATGAGTTCAAGTTTTGGTCGACAGCAGCGGTTGACGTGAGAAGCAGCGGACAGATACCATACGACGAGGAATTCTACTTCAAAGCGAACAACTACCACTGCGTGGGGTTGCAGACAGCCGACGAAAAATACAGATATGTGGCACTGGTGAAAGTGAAACAATGCGACCACCCAGTCAGAAAGAGCCAGAGGAACGCGTTTGTGAAAGGGCTGAATCTGCCCACAGAAGTCACATTCTCGTATATCAACGACCCCGACGCCTACATATACAGAGGAATCAAAAATTCATCACTATTTGCCCTGCACAAGATAGTGCAAAAAGCACCGAGCAGAACATTTGACACCATATACACATCAATATGGCTGCTGGCGCTGCTGTCTATAACACTGATGCTGCTGAGAATACGCTACAAAGCAGAAGAAGGAGAAACAAACAAAATACTGGCAGTGCTGGTGATAGTTGCAGTTTATGCAGGAATGACGACACTGTCGTTCGAGAAGACACCTTCGCTGCTATACAAGCACGAGATATTCAGTCCGATATATTACGCATCAGACACAATACCGTCGATCGGTCATCTTGTCATATTCAGTCTTTTCACAATAGGCACGGTCCTGTTGCTGAGCACAATGCATTTTGGCAGCAAATTGACACGAAGTATCCCCAAAGCAGCAAAAGTAGCGGCTGGCCAGACAATATGCATGATAGCGATGTGGGGCGTGTATGAGCTTGAGAAAAACATAGTATATAATTCGACAATGGACGTGGCTGTGTCGCAAATAGAAGAAGTGACACTGCTGACGATATCTGCAATAGCGATTATAGTGGCATGGACAGCAGCCACAATATACATATCGCGCATTGTCATAAGCAACACACAAAAAGACAGCAAGCTGCCACTGATACTGACAATACAGGCACTGCTGCTAGGCTTAGGGGCAGCAACAATCTATACGCAATACGGCATCAAAGAGCTGCCCCACATGGTCAGCTTAGGGGTTCTGATGCTGCTGCTCGACGTCTACCTGTATAAATACAAGAAAATGTCGGGCCTGTTTGTGTCGCTGCTGGCATTCATTGTCGTGAACCAGACAATAGCCACATGCCATGAGCACTGCGAGCAGAGAAACATGTGCAACTATCAGATACTGGCCAGCAACCTGACCGAGAATCAGTCGCTGATGCAGGACCCAATTGCAGAAAGTCTGATGCCGGAACTGAGCTACTATATAAAACAAGACCAGTTCATAAACAGGGCGCTTGGCGACAGCACACGCCAATGGGCAGACAGTGTCAGACTATATGTTCAGCAGAAATACATGTCGGGCTACTGGGACAGATATGAAGCAGACATTCAGATTGCAGACAGCAGCAACAAGATACAGATAAGGAAGTCTGGCTTTGGAGACATGGAAAGAATGGACACGCACGAATTTGAAAAACACTGCATACCGGTGTCGCAATCATACTTCGGAATAAGTCTGCGGAACGACCTGCCTGTGGCATATATCGGCAGATTTGACTACGACAGCAAGAAAATGTATTTGGTGCTCTACCCTAACCTTAACTACAACAAAACAATATACATAGAGAACAAAAAAGAGAACAGCGGAGAGTCGATGGAAGTGTCGGTTGCGAAATACAACGGCAATTCGATACTATACATGAACGGAGAATATCCATATCCGAGTGCGCCATCGTGGATACCCAACAGCAAAGAAAAAGAATTCCATTTCTCGAGCGGAAACGTGATGCACTTTGTGTCGAAAATCAGCGAAGGCGAAGGGCTGATTGTGGTCAGCAAACAGAACCACAGGACCTACAGCCACCTGATATTTGCCTCATACATGTATGCGGCATACATGGTCATATACCTCATCATCATATTGCTTGACTCGCTGAGCAAATGGAAACAGAGAAAAAGGAAATCAATAAAAGGCAGGATGCAGATATGGTTTCTGGTTCCGCTGCTGGCATCGTTCCTGCTGATGGGAATACTGAGTTCATACTTCTTCATAGGTACGATAAAAAGACAAGAGGTGAACGACCTGTCAAGACAGGCAAGCAACGCGCAACAGAAAATACAGAACGAGATAGGATTTGACATAACCCCAGACAAACATCTGACCGAGATGACAAGCCTGCTGAAATCAATGTCGGACCTGTATCAGGCAGACCTGTTCGTGTATAACACAAAAGGGAACAGAGTGACATCGTCGAGAGCCCCACTGATACAGAACATAGCACGAAAAGGCAGGCTGATGAGACCCGAACCAATAAACTTCATGAAAGGAGAGCACTTCTGTGCCGACACTGAGAACGGAGTTGACTATTACTCGTTTCTGACAAGAATATACAACCGCAAGAACCAGTTTGTTGGCTACATAGAGATAAACTCAATACAAGCGGCCCAGAGAGCCAGAAGCGAAGTAATGAACCTGATAATAGTGCTTGTTGACATATACCTAGTGGTTGTGTTGCTGACGATAGTCATTTCGTGGCTGATAAGCCACAGAATAAGCAAGCCAATAAGCATGCTGGCCGAAAGATTCAAAGAAGTGAAGCTGCAGGGAAGCAACAGCAAAATTGAATACAGAGCAGAAGACGAGGTTGGAGTGCTGGTGGACCAGTATAACATAATGGTTGACAAACTTGAAGAAAGCGCAAAAGAGCTGGCAAAGAACCAACGCGACATGGCCTGGGCCGAGATGGCACGCCAGGTAGCTCACGAAGTCAAGAATTCGCTCACCCCAATGCGAATGAACCTGGAGCTGACAATAATGAAAAGGGCACGGCATCCGGAAAACTTTGACAGCATATTTGACAGGTGCGTTGAGATACAGACCGAACAGATAGACAGCCTGACAAAGATAGCATCAGACTTCTCAAGATTTGCTAAATCGCTGAAACTGGATATAGAAGACGTGGACATTGTGGAGAAGCTTGACTCGGCGACAACAACATACGGCAACACGCCAGATGTGACACTGTGCACATTCAACACAAACGGAATAGAGCACCTTGAAGTCAGGACAGACAGAAACGCAATAATACAAGTATTCAACAATCTGTATCAGAACGCCATACAGGCAGAGGAAGAAGGCAAACAGGGAATAATAAACGCAGACCTGCAAAAAGAAGACGATTATGCAGTAATAAGAATAAGCGACAACGGCTGCGGAATAAAGAAAGAGAACCTGGAAACGATATTCCAGCCATACTTCACAACAAAGAGCAGCGGCACCGGGCTGGGACTGGGAATAACAAAATCAATAATAGAACAGTCTGGCGGAACAATAAAGGTGGAAAGCGAAGAAGGCAAAGGAACAACATTTGAAATAAAGCTGCCACTGAGCAAAAAGCAGTAGGAACAACGACTCGGCTCAGGACAAAAATTTTTCAAACCAAATTAGTCTATCACAAAAAAAGCAGACTGAAGAAAATGCTTATATTTGCGGACTGAAACGACACAAGAGCACAATGCAAGTGGCACAGCTTTTGCGGGAACAGAAAAAAAACAAAATATAGAATAAAGAGATATGAGTGAAAAGAAATTGAAAAGATCAAGCAGCAACAAGATGATAGCAGGAGTGCTTGGCGGAGTGGCAGAATACGTAGATGTGGATGCCACAATAGTGAGACTGATATATGCGATTGCGACATTCTTCTCGGTAGGCTCGCTTGTTCTTGTGTATCTGATAGCGATGCTTGTCATGCCACAGGAGTGAGACAACCACAAAAAAGACGTCAAAACAAGATATTTTCTGCCTCCATTGTCTGTAAGCCATTTGTGGCTGTTTGATTCACGCTGGCGAATTTGCGCTGTTTTCGATCATAAGTTACATGGTCAGCACCGCTCCATTCTTAAACGCCGCAATCAGCCAAAACGCGAGGCAGAAAAATTCCGCAGAACAACATACACAGGTGGCGCCTTTAAAACAATAAAAGCCCCCGAATTTGATTCGGGGGCTCTTATATTTTATAGAGACAACTATGATTAGTTATTCTCTGGACGGAGCTGACGAACGACCTCAGCAGTGCGCCACATCTCGCTGTCATGAAGAGCCTTAAGCTCTGCATTCAACTTCTCGCGATAGTCAGGCTGACCGTTTGTGTCGATTGAGCGCTGAGCCTCTTCACCAGACTTAACCTTAGCATAAAGTTTCTCAACAACAGGCTTGATTGCATCGTGGAAAGGTCCCATCCAATCAAGAGCGCCACGCTGTGCTGTAGTAGAGCAGTTAGCGTACATCCAGTCCATACCCTTCTGAGCAAACAAAGGCATAAGAGACTGAGTAAGCTCCTCAACAGTCTCGTTGAAAGCCTCAGAAGGAGTGTGTCCGTTCTCACGGAGGACCTCATACTGAGCCAAAAGAAGACCCTGGATAGCACCCATCAAAGAGCCGCGCTCACCAGTAAGGTCAGAAGTAGCCTCACGCTGGAAAGTAGTTTCGAACATGTAGCCAGCACCGATACCGATACCGAAAGCAAGAGTGCGCTCAGTAGCCTTGCCAGAAGCGTCCTGGTAGACAGCGTAAGAGCAGTTCAAGCCACGGCCCTCAAGGAACATAGTACGAAGAGAAGTACCAGAGCCCTTAGGAGCGACCATGATAACATCAACATCCTTAGGAGGAACGACGCCAGTGCGGTCCTGCCAGTTGATAGCGAAACCATGAGAGTAGTATAGAGTCTTGCCTGGCTTCAAGTACTTTTTGATTGTAGGCCACATCTGAATCTGAGCAGCATCAGAAAGAAGCATACAGATGATAGTTGCCTTTTCAGCAGCCTCCTCGTAAGAGAACAAAGTCTGACCTGGAATCCAGCCATCAGCAACAGCCTTATCGTAAGACTTACCTGGACGCTGGCCAACGATTACGTTGAAGCCATTGTCGCGAAGGTTCTGAGACTGACCAGGACCCTGAATACCATAACCAATAACAGCGATAGTGTCATTCTTGAGCACCTCGCGTGCCTTCTCAAGAGAGAATTCCTTGCTGGTTACGACTTGCTCGTCTACACCGCCAAAGTTCAAAATTGCCATTTTTTATTTATTTAAAGATTTATAAAATTATATTCGCTTTATTCAAACGTGTCTTACAAAATTAGACAAAATTATGAACAAGACCAATAAAAGACAAAAGATTTACAAAATGCCTTGAAATTCATTTCAGCTTATGTCCTGGGTTGTAATTTTCGACAAAGTCCTGACCACCGAAAGTTATCCTTGCCCTGCATATCGGAGAACCAGCCTGGTTATGCAGTTCAATGACGAACACATTGTTGTCATACTCCTTTTTATATAGTCCAATTTCGTCGGAGAAATAGCACTCCTCAATAAAATCGATTTCAAACCTCTTCACGTCGCGCTTTTCGAACTTGTGCAAAGAGAAAGCGTCCATCACGTGCTCAACATACTTGCAGCTGCTGAGGTGCTGGTTGAAGTCAACGTCACTGTAGGAGACAGAGAATCCGCTTTTCATTGGGACATCGGCCGCCAGCGAAGGGATTCTGCTCAAAGGAGAGGCCGGACACTCGATGCCTGGATTGACAATCCTGTCTGACAAGACATTACTCACATTAGCCGGTCTTCTGGTTTCCTTATCGATCAAAGCCCAGATTGTGCGCGCAGAGCCCAGGACCCCTCCGTTAGCGTCGTAAAAAACAAAATTCTTCTTTGTGAAAATTTTTGCGAAACCCTCGCACCACGTTTTGACATAAATATAGTCATACATCTTAGGATATTTGACCATATCGATAGACACACGAAGAACAACCCAGCTCAAGTTTTGAGATTTAAGATCCTCAATGCCATAATGGCAGAACTCAGCATGATTGCTAACTGAATTGAGAATATATCCGACCAGAGCGGAGATATTAACCTTTTTTCTGAAATCGATTTCAAAAGGCAAAACCTTGAACTTGTAAACAGCCTCGTTGTATAATTCGTACGTCTCCATGTCAAAACTATTTTGAAGTAAACCCTATAAATCAGACGTTCAACAGTGTGTATTAGAACATCACTGCCTTTTAAACATTATGGTTCTTTTTTGCCACAGGCTGGCGTCATGCAGTTTGCCGGTCAACCCACAGCGCCAACTCTGAGGCTCTCCGATCAAAGCAATCAGCTCGACCAGGAACAAAAAATCCAAAAAATCAATTTATAGAGGCCGCCTTGAATTTTAATTTTCGAATTTAGCAAGTTTGTCGCTCAGAGCCTCTTCCAAAGATTTTGTAATCACGATTCTGCCGGTTCTTGAATATTGCAGCACGCAATCCAAGTTGTCGAGAGTCTGATACAGATTCATAATCTGGTCTGTCATGCCGGTAACGGTGACGACCGAGAACACAGAATTGGACTCGAGAATTTGAGCATTGAAAGTTCTGATAGCCTTGCAAACGGCAGGATTCTCGAGCATGACAGGAGTGCTGACCTTAATAAGAGCGACCTCTTGTATGAAGATTTCGTCATCGGTAAGAACCTGACTCTGAATAACATCGATTTTCTTCTCAATCTGAGAATTTATCTTCTGAATCTGCACCTCGTCGCTCCAGGCAGTAATAGTATACTTGTGTATACCCTTAATAGAAGAAGCCGACACATTAAGGCTTTCGATATTGACCTGCTGACGAGTGAAGACAGCAGTAATCTGATTAAGAATTCCGGCAATATTTTCGGAATGAACAATCAAAGTATATAATTTTTTATCCATCACCTTAACGTTTAATTTCAAGAAGCATTTCGTTGACGCTTGCTCCAGGAGGAGTCATTGGCAGCACATCGACCTCTTCGATAACGGCGACCTCGAGCAAGAAAGCACCAGGAGTATTAACCATCTGCGATATTGCGTCATCCAGATCACCCCTTTCAGTGACAAGTCTGTAGTTGATGCCATAAGCCTTAGCAATCAGCTCATACTTAGGGTTCATCATAGGTGTGAAAGAATAGCGGTGGTTAAAGAACATCTCCTGCCACTGACGCACATTTCCGAGGAAATTATTGTTCATCAGTATTATCTTGACAGGAGCATTCTGCTCCATAATGGTGCCAAGTTCCTCGATAGTCATCTGCAGTCCGCCGTCGCCAGTAAAGAAACAAACAGTTCTGTCAGGAGCGCCAAAAGTTGCACCGATTGCGGCAGGGAGCCCAAAGCCCATAGTGCCAAGACCTCCACTAGACACGATGCTGCGTCCCTTAGTATACTTAAAGTATCTGGCGGCCATCATCTGGTTCTGTCCGACATCGGTAACATTTATAGCCGAGTTAGCAGTAGCCTCGGTCACCTTAGACACGACCTCTCCCATCTTTATTGGACCATCAGACGGATTAATCTCCGGATTGATGACCTTTTCGGTCTCGATGTTGTCATACTCGGCAAAGCTATCGATCCACTCCTTATGGTTAGCCTTTTTAAGCAGCTTAGTCACCATTGAAAGAGTCTGTTTGCAGTTGCCCAACACGGCCACATTGACAGGAATATTCTTATTGAACTCGGACTTGTCGATATCAAAATGTATTATTTTGGCCTGCTTTGCATAAGTTGCAGGGCGTCCGGTCACACGGTCGGAGAACCTCATGCCGACGGCGATCAGCAAATCACATTCCTGAGTTTTTGTGTTGGTTGAGAGATTGCCGTGCATGCCGAGCATACCCTTGTTCAGGGGGTGGTTTGAAGGCATGGCCGAGCTTCCGAGCATAGTGTATCCGAACGGCATATTAGCCTGTTCGACAAAAGCCTGGAACTCATCTCTGGCGTCGCCGAGTTCGACCCCCTGTCCGACGAGCACGAAAGGTTTTTTAGAAGCATTTATCAATTCAGCAGCCTCCTTGATGCTTTCGGCGGACGGATTTGGGTATGGGTCATAACTTCTGACGAAGTCGACATGCTGAGGAACATATTCAAAAGTCTTGACCTGTGCGTTCTTTGGGAAATCGAGGACCACAGGCCCAGGACGTCCGCTTTTGGCTATATAGAAAGCCTTAGACACAGCCCAAGCCACATCTTCAGGTCTTCTGATCTGATAACTCCATTTAGAGATTGGCTGAGTTATGCCAACCAGGTCGACCTCCTGGAAAGCGTCGCTTCCGAGAGCGGAGATGCCGACCTGTCCGGCAATAACGACAATAGGAGTGTTATCCATCATGGCGTCGGCGATTCCGGTGATAGTGTTTGTTGCCCCAGGTCCACTAGTGACGATGCATACACCGACCTTGCCGCTCACCCTGGCATATCCCTCGGCAGCGTGTGCAGCTCCCTGCTCGTGTCGCACGAGGATATGGTTAAACACCGGATTTTCCGGACGAGTATAATCATAGAGGCTATCATATACAGGCATTATCGCTCCACCGGGATAGCCGAAAATAGTGTCTACCCCCTCGGCCTTCAAAGCCCTCATCAGCGCCTCTGAACCAGAAATCACTTCGTTGCTCATAAATAAAGAGTAATGAAATAAGTTAGTCAATAATTCTCACGCCTCCCTTGTCGGCACTTGCCACCATCTTGGCGTAGCACTGAAGAGCCTTTGAAACCTTTCTGTCTCTATTTGGTTTCCAGGCATCCTTGCCCTTAGCCTCTTCCTCCTTACGTCTCTTAGCAAGTTCCTCGTCGGGAACACGGACAGCGATCTTACGGTTAGGGATATCAATCTCGATGACATCACCATCTCTAACCAGACCGATATTACCGCCAGAAGCAGCCTCAGGAGAGATGTGACCGATAGAAAGTCCAGAAGTTCCGCCAGAGAAACGTCCGTCGGTAATCAGAGCACACTCCTTGCCAAGATGAATAGACTTTATGTAGGAAGTTGGGTAAAGCATTTCCTGCATGCCAGGTCCGCCCTTAGGTCCCTCGTATGTGATGACGACAACATCCTTAGCCTTTATCTTGCCGCCAAGAATACCCTCGCAGGCATCCTCCTGAGAGTTGAACACCTTGGCAGTGCCCTCGAACTTCCAGATGCTCTCGTCAACGCCTGCGGTCTTAACAACGCAGCCGTCTTGAGCGATATTTCCGAACAACACAGCCAAGCCACCATCCTTAGAGTAAGCGTGTACCAAATCGCGGATACAACCGTTTGCTCTGTCGGAATCGAGCGAGTCGTAAGTGCAGCTCTGAGAGCCCATCTTGTTGCTGAACTTATCGGCAGGAGCGGAGCTGTAGATACGCTTAGCCTCAGGATCTATGTTTGAGTTTGTGATTGAATATTTAGCAATATCATCGCCAAGAGTGCTGCCATTGACCCTCTTAAGAGAAGTGTTCAGCAATCCGCCCTTTGCGAGTTCGCCAAGGATGCCCAAAATACCTCCAGCTCTGTTGCACTCCTGAATAGAATACTTCTGAGTGTTTGGAGCAAGCTTGCAGATGCAAGGCACCTTGCGAGAAAGTTTATCGATATCGACCATCTTGAAATCGACATTAGCCTCGTTTGCCACAGCAAGCAAATGAAGGATAGTGTTTGTTGAACCACCCATTGCGATATCGAGAGTCATAGCATTCAAGAAAGCGTCGCGAGTTGCGATGTTGCGAGGCAGGACGCTGTCGTCGCCGTCTCTGTAATACTTATACGCATTTTCGACAATCTGCTTAGCAGCGTCCTTGAAAAGCTGAATTCTGTTTGTGTGTGTAGCCAAAATAGTTCCGTTTCCTGGCAAAGAGAGACCGATGGCCTCGGTCAAGGAGTTCATTGAGTTGGCGGTGAACATGCCGGAACAGCTTCCGCAACCAGGACAAGAATGTTCCTCGATTTGCTGCAGTTCAGCATCGCCGACCTCCTTGTCGGCACCCTTAATCATGGCAGTGATAAGGTCGAGGTTTTCGCCCTTCCACTTGCCAGCCTCCATAGGTCCGCCCGAGCAGAAAACAGCCGGAATATTAAGTCTCATAGCAGCCATAAGCATGCCAGGAGTAATCTTGTCGCAGTTGGAGATGCAGATCATAGCGTCGGCCTTGTGAGCGTTGACCACATATTCCACAGAATCGGCGATAAGATCACGAGAAGGCAAAGAATAGAGCATGCCGTCGTGTCCCATAGCAATACCGTCGTCGATAGCGATTGTATTGAATTCGGCAGCATAGCAGCCCAACTTTTCAATTTCCTCCTTAACAATCTGGCCAATCTCGTGCAAATGAGTATGACCAGGAACAAACTGGTTGAAAGAATTGACAATAGCAATAATTGGTTTACCAAATTGCTCTCTCTTCATACCATTAGCCACCCACAAAGCGCGGGCACCAGCCATACGACGGCCTTCGGTACAAACCGAACTGCGTAGTTTGTTTTTATATTCCATGCTTTAGAAATATTTTGTATTTGTTACTTAATTTTTCAGAAACGAGTTATTCAAGCTTCCTTGGCCATCAGTCAAAGTTGCTTAAAACGTGGTTGGAAATGTCATTCATAAAAAAACCTTTCTCAAAACAAGAGAAAGGTTTATACCGTTTAAGGATTGAGCATGCTTTCTCTTGTCTCAGCAGTTTTTGACGACCACCACGACTCCGACAAGCACGTTATGTATGTTTCCTAAAATCATATAATTCGAATACATCTATCAACTCGTACAAAGATAACACTTTTTGACAATTAAATTGCACCCGACAGCAAAAATGTAAGATTTTCACGTCAAAAAATTTCAAATCATGGCAAAAACCATAGATTAGGCGCCCAGCGAAACAATCACATGGTGCAATTGCTTTTATACATTTTTGTCAATGTTATTTCCAGAGACAACCTAAGCCACAAAAAAAGATGCCTGGCAGAAAGTCTGCCAGGCATCTTTAATTATAAGATTTCTGAAATTTTCTAAACCCTTAGAACTTATATCCCAAGCTTACTGAGAAAGTGAAGTTTCTAACCTTGAAATCATCGTTGCCGTCTTTCTCGGTGTTGAATATACCCCAGTCTGCGCCAAGAGCAACAGAATATTTCTTTTTGAACTCAGGTCCGACTCTCAAGCCAGCACCGAGGTCGAAACGGCGACGGTCGCCATCGCTTGTGAAATAATCGTACTTATTGTCGCCCTGCTTATACTTGCCAGCAAGACCGATTCCGAAGTAAGGACCAAGGTCGCCGAAAACACCAATGTTCTCATTGAAATCATATCTGTAGCCGAAGTGAATAGGAATTGTCAAATACAACGCATTAGCCTTAACATCTTCGGTTTTTACACCATAACTACTATAAGATGATCCAGGGAACTTGCCACCCTTAAGTTCAACGAGAGCGCCAGCCTGAACATACATGCCATTGTTGATAGGATAATCGGCACGCACACCGACGTTGAAGCCAGGCTTCATGTCGGACTCATAATTATTGTTAGGCATTTCCTGCTTGATTTTAGACAAATCAAGACCAGCCTGAACGCGCCACTCCAAATCGGCAGCGTTAACTGATACAGCAGAAGCGATCAGCGCAATTGCCGCAACAAAAAACTTTTTCATTTATTTAATATTTAGAATTTGAATGTCACACCAATAGCTGCACCAGAAGCGCCATCGCTAGCCCAGTCGGCAGCGAACTCGCCTCTGACGCCAAAACAATCTGTGAAATAATACTTGCAGCCGATGAAAGGTCCCATGCTGTAGCTTGCATCAGTTTCGCGTGTTACATAGTAGCCGCCATCCTGATAATATCCGTTTTTGTCATCACCGTAAGGGACAAGAATGTTTACGCCAGACATCATGCCTGTGTAGACATCAAGTTTTGGAACGAACTCGAAATGGAAAGCGCATCTGACGCCGATAACGTGCTGCTGGCACTTTATCTCCTCATCCCATGCATTGTGATAATAGCAGTTGCCGTAGTAGAAGCCAAGATCGATGGCTCCATTCTTTCCGAACTTGCCTGCATTTATGAAACCAGAGCTGAGCACCCAGTTTCCATCAATCTCGAAATTAGGAGTGACAGGATCCTCGGTTGCCCAATCCAAGTCATGAGAAGAAGCAGGGTGAACACCAAACATTACGCCAAGACTGAAACCACCATTTGGCATAACATCCTGAATGCCAGAAGTCTTTGCATTTGTTGTCAGAGCAGCGAACAAAGCTGCTGCGGCAAGAATAAATTTCTTCATTTTATTTGATAAAATTATTTACTATTCGAATGCAAAAATCATGCCATAGAGCATATTTGCAACGTTTTTAAATTCCGCCACACCAATTACATAACTCATTGTGACAAATAAAAGCCGCAATGTTGACACAACTGATGCCTTGCCTCCCTCTTTTGGAATCCCTCCTTGATATCCAAAGCCTTAGCCGACAGAAGAAGACTATTCAAATCATCCTCGAGAATATTGCCCAGACAAAGATTTGCATCAGCGTCGAGACAACAAGGCACTACCCTGCCGTCGACAAGGACCGCGATGTGATCTCGAAGGGCCTGACAGCTATGATTAGTTTTGGAGTATGTTGTCTCTGCACCTGGCCACTCGAATCTTGCCGAATTCTGCAGGAAAACATGGTCTCTTATTTTGACATTTCTGACAGAGAAAACATCATCAGAGAAATCCACAGAAAAATAGTCGGAGAGGAAATCCAGGCAAAACCTGTTGTAGGCATCGACCTCATCGACACCCTGATTCCACAATCTCAAAGAAAAGTAAGAATTTGCAGAATGTTCAGCCACAAAGTCGCAAATGTCCTTCAAGTAAAGACCTATATTCTGCTTATCCACATTTTCCTCGGCGTCGTGCAACGAGACATTGAACTGTCTGACAGAGTCGATAACCCCAGAATCGGCGAACCTGCTGAGGAGTGAGCCATTAGTCGTTATATTGACCCGAAACCCCATTCTGAAAGCAATATTCAACAAAGTCTCGACATCAGGATGAAGCAGCGGTTCGCCCAGGACATGCAAATACAAGTAATCGGTGAAAGGTTTCAATTTTACAAGTATCGCCGAAAAAACTTCCGGCGATATAAATTGTTTCTTTCTGTTAGACTTGTAGCAAAAGCTGCAACTAAAATTGCATGCGTTGGTTATCTCAACATAAACCTTCTTGAACCTCATGTAAGGGTTTATGGATTATACTCGAGAATACCTGTATTGTATTTAGAGCGGAGCCACTTGTTGTACTGCCACTTGTAGCCGACAGAGACCTGTATGTTCAGGTTGTAGGCACCGGTCAAGCCTTCAAGAATGCCGACAGTTCCGAACAAGCCTGTGCATTTTTTCTCCATTTCGTACATGCACTTGAATCCGACGCCATAATCAAACGATCTTGGGATGCAATTGTACCACAAGTCCTTGTTCTTCACGTCTGAGGAAGAGTAGTCTTGAGGTCTCTGCTCGTAGTCGTCGGCGATTGCATCGTAAGACTCCTGGAAAAACGACTTAGAAGAGAAAGTTCTGATTTCGTTTGTTTTTCCGGCTATACCCCAAGCCAGGTAAAGTCCCAAGCCAGGAGAGAGACGGCCAGGACCGACATTGTGGAAACTGTAGTAGACAAAGATAGGCACCTTCAAGTAAATAGCGCTTACCTCGTCGGGCATTGAGAAAGAGAGAGGATTGTCTGACTCAGCGCAGAAAGTCTTCACGCCGCCATCTGTTTTTGTACCCTCCATTGAGACCAGCAGTTCAGGCTGAACCGACCATTTTTGGTTTATTTGGATCTCAGCAAGTCCGCCTAAATTAAACCCCGGTTTGAAAGAAGTTCCAAGAAAATCTTTATAATCACCATCCCATTTGCTCATGTTGAAACCCGCTTCAACACCGAATCGCACTTTAACATCATTCTGTGCCAAAGAAGCGAATGAGCACAAAATCATGGAAAGCACAAATGCTATCTTTTTCATAAATAGTTGCTTATATTCTTAATTTGAGTTTATGCATGGTCTGCTATCCCATACAACTCACAAAAATATTTATTTTATTCGAAACTTACAAAAGAAAATATATTCTAGCGCACAGAGGTAAACAAAAAAGCCATTGCAAGAGCAATGGCTTTGAGACGACATATAGGCAACCTCTATAAATTCACCGTTTGTTTCATAGAGACCAATGTCAAACTTTTTGGCGTTTTTTGTTTTATCTAGGCATCTTGCTGTTTGTCAGTCGGTCACAGTGCCCGCACTGCTCCCTTCTTCCGCACAGCAATCTGCTCAAGATAATTTCAAAAATCGCTCAAAATCAATTTATAGAGGTTGCCTATAGTCAGTATCTATTAATCACACGGAATAGTCGAGATGGTTTCCATTTCGATCAACCAGCCAGGTCGGCACACAGGAGCAAGAAGGAAAACCCTTGGAACATTTGGAAATCTGCTCTCATACATCTCGGAAACGATCTTATAATCGGCAACATCCCTCAAATAAACAATCATAACCGAGGCGCGTTGTATATCAGAGCCAGCCTCTTTGAGCAGCATATCGCTGTTGAGCAACATTCTCTTGGTCTGTTCAACAATATTTCCTGGATAAACGACATTACCCTTGTTGTCTATGCTAGCAGTTCCTGAGAGGAAAATATTTTTTCGGTCAGGGTAAGACACGGCCACGCCACGTTCGAAAGTGACATTATACTCGTATGTAGGATTCAGATAATCCTTAGCATACAAGAACTGAATCTGCTCCTTTTTCAGTCCGCCAACGGCATAAGCATCGAACTTGACGAGAGAATTTTTGTCGGCATCACGTCCGTCGATACCAGTGCTGGTGATGTAGTGAGTATCCTTATTAAGATTATAATCATAGAACAGTTCTCTTCTTGCATCGACAACCCCCTGGTAGTTGACGTCGACATTTTGCACAAAGAACCAAGTGCGAATACAGTCGTCCTGCATTCTGAGTCCGTGTTTCTCCAAGCAATCGGCATAGCTGCGCATCAAGACGTCGGTCTGCCTGAATGAGTCGCCGCCAGGAATTGTTTGATTAGCAATCCAAAAATGCTTATAGCCTGATTTTTCGACCACAAAGAGTCCGTTGTCTTCGTATGACTTGGCATTCACCACAATCATAGCCCACAATGCGACCTTTGTTCCATCGAGAGGAGGCTGCTGCACGATTGAGATTGCAGAAGTATTATATTTTGCGGCAGAATCAGCCACTGCCGACTGTTGATTTGCGGCGTCACTGATGAAATATCTTCTGAACGCAAGAACAGAATTATCGACTGAGCTCAAGAACTCGTGCAACGCGTTATTTATGTCAACCAACTGTCTATCGAAAGGAGCAGTAGAATCTACGACATGGAACATCACATTATATTCATCAAGTCCGTTCTCTGTGTCAAGGGAAGAGATTTGAGCATAAATTCTATCGTCTTGTAAAAACCTTTTCGAATACATAAATTTGAATAATCATTTTTGCCATTACGGCCCACAAAGTTAGCAAATCTGCATATCATTTCTGAATACAAACCGAGAAGCAGTTTGAAAAAACGGCAAAATACCTGCCGTTTTAGAGTTATTTCGGATTATTTATCCGAGCCGCCGTATTCTCAACTGGCAGCCCTTGTTGTCAGTTGAAAAAAAAAGCCAACAGAAAAGGACAACCAAAAGCCTTATATTCAGAACAACTATCCCGCATAGCTATGCATGCCGCCGAGAATATAATTCACGCCAAAATAGGTCATTATCACTGCGGCAAAAGAGAATGAGATGTAGATATGGAAGATTTTTTTATTATCATAAAATTTGAAGAGAGAATCCATCAGCGGTGCGGCATAAATCATGAATGAAATCAGAGCCCACACCTCCTTAGGATCCCAAGACCAGTATGCCCCCCAAGATTCATACGCCCACACTGCGCCGAGAATGATGCCAAGTCCCATAAAGAAGACCGACGGATAGAGCAACAGCTTGCAAACAGTTGTCAATCTGCAGACCTCTTGTCTATAAGCCTCATTATTTGCACACATCATCAAAAGGCAAACTGTCGAGGTTAAGAATGTGAACATAAACAACGAATAGGCTATCATGACAAAAGACACATGCAGGCTAAGCCAAGGAGAGTTTAAGACCGGAACCAACTGAGTTATCTGAGGATTCATCTGTCCAAGAAATGAGACAAGAGAAATCAGTCCGGAAGCAATAAATCCGAAAGGGATGAAAAACCTAATCCATTTATAACAGAGAATGGAGAACAATGACACAATAAGAGACAAGAACATCATTGTTTCATATCCATTAGCCAACGGGATATGGTCTGACACATACCACCTCAAGCCAAAAGTGAACGCCTGAAGGCCAACAGAAATCGCCATCATAAACAGAAAGAGCCTGAAGGCAACTGACGTTGAGCTGCCTTTGGAGACACTGCTGCGCAGACAGAGCAAGCAAAAAAGCAAAGAAAACAAGCCAACCGTCAAATTGAGCATGAAAATTATCTTTGTCAATGGGGCTCTGTTGTATAAAATCTCGGCCGAAATTCTCTGTTCGCTCACCAAGTGCTTGCAGTTTGGGGCATCAGAAAACAGTTTGTTGTTGGACAACATCAGAATAATGCCCACCTTTTCGTCGACCTCGCGTATGGACTTCTGCATTTTTTTATCATCGGCACAAGCTGACAAAAGTTTTTGCAATTTGTAGTGTCCGCCTTCATCAAACAAATCAGCCAATGAAACATAAGGTCCATCAAGTTTCAACTGAGCCAGCAGAGAAGCGTCCTTAACCTTAATGAATTTGTCCTTGCGCCAAGCCTGTGGAGCCAACATCCAGCCGCCAACAATCTGTTCGGCAATCAATCCTCTATACTGGATGTTGCCGTGGACCTTTCGCATGAAATCGACAGCCACGGTATTGAAAGGAACAACCCTATCGTTGTAGATGACAAGTTTTCGGGACAACTTTTCGGCATCACCGAGCGACAAATAAACCCTTTTGTCTGATTCGCCGCAATAAGACGAGCCAGTGGCTGAAAGAGAGTCAGTGTTTTGAGGAAATAAATTTCCGCAAAAAACCAAAAGGATTAAAGTCAGCGCTGTTGAGCCAGACTGGAACTCGTGCAAAAGTTGTCTGAATCTGGATTTTGGTTTAAATACCACGACAAGAAACGAGAGAAGAAACAACACGTATCCTGCAACTGTTATCGGATATCCCCAAAAATCCTTAGACACACTCAGCCACGAGCCTATGCCATTGTCGTCGAAAGAGCTCTGGCAGAACCGATATCCAGCATAAGAAAGATATCTGTTCATAGACACGACGTGGTTTTGTCCGTCAATCTTTATATAGCTTATGAAATCGGAAGGAGTGTCGGTCTGCGGATAATTACGCACACAAAAGCTGTCCAAGCTCATAACAAAAGGCAGTCTGCGCTCCACTCCATCCCCGTCGACAAAAACAGAAGTTGAGTCGGAAGATAGAATATGGACATTGCCGGACACACCAAAAGTATGAGTCAGCCACCCACCCAGAAGAATCAGCAGGAACGAAAGTACCAGCAGAATCCTGGGTAATGATTTCAACAAACCAGCGGAGTGACAAACGTAGGCGCCAAACAAAGAAGAGAAAAACAACAGGACTGCAAACCAGTTGCTTGTGTAAATCCGGTCATAGACAAAGTCAGTGCCGCAAAAATGCTCAACCACCGTGGCCACAATCAGAATCAAGACCACGGAGAAGAAGACAAAAGAGAAAGCTCTAACCTTATTCATAACTGACAAATTTATTTACTAGCGCCAGATTCAATCCAGTCCTTCACAAGCTTGCTGATATTGTCGCCATAAAAGAATCTAGTATGGTCATACTGCCACTTGGTTGTGGAATCAGGGACAATGCTTAAGACCTTAAACAACATACTAGAATCAGGTGCGTATGGCTTTACACGGCAAATGTTATCATCCTTGGTTGAGATAACATTATAGAGATTCTCGTAACTGCTGGCCGAAGTAAGATTCAAATTGGCAGCGTTTCTTGTGCTGAGGCCATGACAATTTATGCATCTCTTGTTGAACACCCCCTTTTGAATGGAACTGAACATGCCAGCATCAATGCCGTCAGCATCGTAGAAAATAGTATCAGCCGGATTGTAATTGGAGCTGAATGTAGCATCAAAAATAGTGTCCAAAGATACAATCTTTTTATTTATTCTGTTGACCACACACAACTCTATAGTTTGAACATCAGTAGAGATGCTGCCCAGCAAGAAATTCTGGCTTCCAGATCTGTTTGGAACAATCTTAGCGATTGAAGGGAACGAATCGCCAGCAACATAACCAGCCATCACAACGGTGTAGCCACTTGGCCACTGGCCCAGGTTTTCGATTACACCTGTCATTTTCACGGTATAGCCGTCGCGTCCACTAAGTTTTGTGTTGTCGATAATGTCACCCTCGTCGCAAGAATGCAAGGAGAAGACAGCGGCCAAGACAGTAAACAGTAAAAAGTGTTTCATAAAGTTCAAATTTCGGCAAAAACATTAGAAACTATACTGCAAGAGCAGCTCAGCCTTGTGTGTGGCGATGCCAAGGTCGTCGTTATCCCTGTCGAGCTGAGTGTCGTGATTGCAACGTCCTGTGTACTGATACATAGCCTGCAACTTGAGATTGCAGCTGCGGATATAATAATTCATGCCAATGGCAGGCATATTCAAATAGCCATTTGCGTCCCAAGCGTTACGATTGAAGAAATCGTATCTGAAAGCGGGCTGGAAATTGTCTGTGACGAAATAGCCCACCTGTGCATAACCACCGATGTAGTTGTAGGTGTCGTCAATCTTCTGACGGTCAGTGAAACCGACGTGCATCAGATAGAACTCGCCAGAAAGATACAACCTCTTGTAGAGCCATGCAGCCTCGGCACCAAAACGCGAATCGTTAGTGCTCTCATACTCACTCTCGACATTTATGCTGCCCGAAAGAGCAAACAGGAGTTTATTGTCGTCCAAATGGTCAGGATCGCCCTGTATATTAGGCATGACACCAAGAGGCATGAACGACAAGCGGCCAGCGTATAACAAAGAAGGAATATGCCAATCGTCGCTGAAAGTGATGCCAGCAGAATTTGAGCCCGAGCCATTTCCGTTCCAGACACCGACCTCGTATCCCATCTTATGATTAGCAAACAATCCGTGTAGCTCTGCCCCCAAATCGAAACCAGTTCCTATTGTAGGAGTTACAGCATTCAGTGTGTAAGGCATTATAACCGAGCTTGTCAAAGAAGTTGGCAAGCAAGGCAGCAAAGTTCCGCCAAGCATTGTAAGGTAAGCACTTGTGAAAGGAGTTTTGAACTTGCCGACACGAATCTGCAAGGCGTCTGAAACACGAGCATCAACCCAGGCCTGCTGCAGAACATTGGCACCTGAAGCTGCCGCATTTATAGACAAATTGAAAGACAGACGGTCGAAAGCACGTCCTGTGAAACCGAGCACAGCATAAGGGACTGCGAAACCAGAGTTAGCCACATTATCCTGATTATAAGCCTTATCCAAGCCCTCGTCGTCATACCAGTTATAGTTGGCAGTTGTCTGAACCATCAAGTATGGTTTAAACACGAATTTATCATCGGCAGTTTTGATTGCGAAACCCTTTCTGCCAGCAATCGGGATGACTCCATTATCGTTATCCTCGATAACCTGTCTGTCTCGCTCAGACAGTTCGTGCATTGGAGCATCGAACGGAGGAGGAGGAGTTTGTCTGTCATCCAACCTTCTTTCAACATCATGCGACTTGTGCTCAAGACGTTCTACACGCTGAAGCAGGGCGTCATAGTCGGCGCGGGGAACAAAAGAAGCTGAATCCTGTGCATTAGCAGACAAAATAGAAACAGCAAGAAAAGCGAATGAAGAATATATTTTTTTCATAATGAAATTCTAATAAATAAAGACTGAAATTATAAAGAATTTAAGAAAGCGATAAGGGCATCTCTGTCGGCCTTTGGCATTTTAGCGAAAATATTTTTAGAAGCCTGTCCCTCGCCTCCATGCCACATTATTGCCTCAACGAAGTTGCGTGCACGTCCGTCGTGCAAGAAATAAGTGTGTCCGTTGACTATCTGCTGCAGCCCGATGCCCCACAAAGGAGTTGTGCGCCACTCGTTGCCACGGGCCAAGCCAGAAACATAGTTGTCGTTAAGACCGACGCCACAGATTTCGGAGCCCATGTCGTGCAGCAGGAAGTCAGAGTAAGGGTGTATAGTCTGTCCGCCAAGCCACGGCAGTCTTGTGCCATTAAGCAGAGTTGAGCCCCCCACCTTTGTGTGCAAAGTTGTGACATGACACAATTGGCATTTAGCCTTGTAGAACATTTGTTCTCCACGCTTTACGATAGAATCATTTACATTTCTGCGGGCAGGGACTCCAAGAGCCTGCATATACAAGTCGACATCTTCCATATCCTCGGTCGAAGCATCGAGTTTGTCATACAGAAGTCCCATCATGCTGCCCTGGTTCACCTGAGCCTGTCCCTCGCAAATCTCCTCAGGATAACGGCTATTAGTGTAACCCATATCACTTGAGAAACCAAGTTCGACAGTAAGGTCGGCATGCTGAGCCTTATTTCCACTGAGACCCAACTGCTTGACCCCCCTTTCGGTTATATAGTTGCATCTGCCGCTTATGCCATATTCAGGATAGTTGCTTCTCGCGGCAAGAGTTTCAATTTCAGAAGGGTCGAGAGCCATCATCTGTCCCATGCCCACATGTCTCAAAGGGATTCTGACAGTGCAGAACAAATCCTCGGGCTTAAGACTGTCGGCATACCAATCAGTAATGTCGTATGTGAACCAGCACAGTTCATACTCCTCGCCGTCGGGGAACTCGAAAGTTTTGTAATGCTTATCAATTGAGACCTTACCCTCGGCCTGAACGCCATAAATGGCCTGGTCATGAATAACACGACCATAATCCTGGAAGAACACTCCGTTTTTTCTGGTAACATAGACCAGCATTGAGCTGAAGCCGTAGTTGCCACTACCCTCGGCCGTTGACCAAGCTGAAGGCACTGTTCTGCCTGCATTGTTGTGGCAGCTGCCGCAGCTATAACCGGCATAGACAGGACCCAAGCCTGAGTTTTCGCGAGGTCCATCATCATAAAGAGAATTGCCTCTATTCCATCTGACTGCATTATTGCCAGAGACCCAAGGAGCCTCTGTATCATAAGCGATGTAAGACTGTGAATAGATAGTAGAGGTTCCAGCGGAAAGAGCATATCCGCTTTTAGCCTCGACATATTCTTCTGTCAAACCTTCCTTTTCGCAAGAACACAAAATGCAGCAAGAAGCGAAGAAAAGATGAAGGCTGCATTTGTTGAATTTGAGAAAATGTCTGTATAATGACATATAAAAAAATACTTAAATTTTATTACGCACCAAAGGGAAAGCCCCATTTTGATGGTCTTTCCCAATGATTTTTAAGGATATATAAAGCTTAATACTAGAAAAAGCTCAAAATAAAATTACTCGGCAATTGTACGAGCCTTACCATTCTTGTAAACAAGATACTCAAGAGTGTGGAAACCACGAATGCTCTGAGCATTGCCGATACCCTCGTCTTCCTCGTCGTATTCGCCATCCCAGTTCAAGCCAGAGAAGTCACCACTAGTAAGAATAGCTCTGATTGAAGTCTGGTCCAAAGGCCAAGAGTCCATATTAGGGTCAAGTCCCTTATCAGCAACAGGTCCGAACAAGAAAGCCTCGCTCATCTCCCAAGGCTCACGGCTCTTCAACCAAGCATCGGCCAAGCTTTCGAAACCAGAGTTAGAAGGAGAAGCAACGAAAGCAGCAACAGCAGTAACCAAATTGTCGTTAGCCTCTTTCAGAGCCTTGTATGTAGGAACAACAACATTGTCGACATAGTTCTCGTTTACAGCATCAAGCTGATCCTCAGAGAACTTTGACAATACAGGCTTCAGCTGATTTGACAAGATGTCCTCAAGGTCGGCACAAGCCTCCATTGCGACAGGAACCTCTGAGGCGAAGATGTTGCTGCGGAAAGGCTGAGGTATAGCCTCGATTGCCTCTGTTGCGTCTGAAATTGCATTCTTAACCTTTGTGTCGAGGTCAGAATCAACACTTGCTACAAGGGCTGAGATTGAGTTCTCGGCAACCTTACCGTCGCGAGAGCCAAAATAAGAGTTTCTGATACTCTTTATATTGTTGCTGTAGTCGACACGAGAGTGCCAGCTATACCAAGATTCAACAGCATAAACAGCATCCTTATATTCCTTTGACTTCCACTTATTGTAAGGTTCACCAATCTTTGACTCGCCAACCTCGTGGGCGATATCAGCGCAACCATCAATAATCTGTTCAGTAGCTGTCAAAGCCGACTGGAAAGTAGTGTTGTTGCCAGCAGCCTTGAAGATTTCGGCGTAAGAACCCTCAGAAGAATACTCAACGGCCCAGTCATTATACAAAGTAGTTGCATCACTCTGCAAATACTTTGCAATTATAGTCATATAACTGTTCCAGTTCTTTGAATTTTCAGAGGTGTACTCCAAGTCATCATTTGCATCAATTTCAGCAATGATTTCTTCAGTAGACTTGCTACTTTTGTCGTCATCGTCGTCATCGCAAGAAGACATTGCTCCAGACAAAACCAATCCAAGAGTCAAAGGGATAAAAAATCTTTTCTTCATCTTTTTTATTTATGTTTAATAAACTTCGTTATTTCTTTGAATACCAAACTGTGTAGGCCACAGCTATAGAGAAATCATTCTCTGATTTGTAGTCGGAGCTCCAGTCAAATGGTTTTCTTGTTCCAACGTGGTGAGTGCTCCAATCGACCTTAAACACCAAATAAGGAAGAGCATACCAGTTGACACCGAATGTCCACATGCTGACCTGACATCTGTCATCGGTTACGGTTCCGACACTAGTCAACGCATCGTCCAGTTTCTCCTGCGGATTGTAGTACTCATATCTAGCAAATGGATATATGCGCAAAGGTTTCTTTGTGTTAAAGAAATTACCGACATTCAGTCCGGCCTCTGCCCCATAGCTGACGCCATATTTTGCGACAGGGACATTACCGGAATAAGCCTTACTGGTACGTCCAAGAGTAGCTCTTGTCAGTTTGTCAGTATTACCTACATTTCCGTGCAGAATATTTGCGCGAGCTGTCACCCATTTATTTATGTATTGAGCGTCGGCGCTGAACACACGCACAGGCACTTTGAAGCTGGAATAGTAGTGTGGGTAGTTTGAATTTTTGCCTGCGTCACTGCACCAATAGTAGCTAGCACCGATTCTCAGTCCGGGAACGCCCTTGTAGTCGAGACGAGCAGCAAGTGCAGGACAGGAGAACAAATCCTCCTCAAAAAGTCCCTGCTTTGCTCCGCCAAGATATTTGTATTTGTCCATTCCGTCGACAGTCAGTCCGTTGACCAACAGCAGATCATAATCGAACTCAGAGTGTCCGTGACCGAATTCACCGAACAATTCTATACCAGTTTCGTGCCAAGTGTTAGGAATAATATAGGACTCGCCCTCGGGACGCGACGTTCCGAAAAAGAAAACAGGTTCGTGATGAGCATTAGTAATGCCGACAGGAACAATCACATGTCCCATTCTCAAGTTAAGCTGTCTCATAAAAGGAACAGTCAAGTGGAACTGCTCAATAGCTACCTCACCACCTTTTTCCCATTCAGTTTCCAACTCACCATTTTCAGAGCCGCTGCCGGTCTCCTGTTCCCATTCAGTTCCGACACCGCCAGCCTCGAACTCAATTTCAGCACCAAGTTTAAACCATCTGCTGAACGAATAATCACCGGCGAGAACAAATCTAGGAATAGAGACTGCAGATCTGCTCATGCGATAGACACCATCTCCGGCCCATCTGTTGTAGCTATAGTCACGGTGTGTGTATAGCATCTCGCCATATCCACCGATTCTATACCTAGTGTAACCCAAATTTTCATCGTGGTGCATCTTTGGCCCCTTTTGCACATCGCCTTCGGCTTCGTCGTGAGCCATGGCTGGCGACTCGGCTGGAGGAGGTGGTGGTGTCATCACCACTACAGTATCCCTCAACGGATTCTGCTGTTGCTGCCTAATGACTGCCTGCTGTCTCTCCAAGAACTCTACCCTTCTCAACAAAGAATCAATCTTGCTGTTCAGAGTGGAATCTTGAGCATGAACCAGCAAACACGAAGCCATCAGAGCGGCTGTAATGTAATACCTTTTCATTATTTGTTGTATAAACCCTTTAAAATCGGTGCAAAATTATGGTGTATTTCAAAAGCAGAAAATCACTAAAAATGATGATTAGCGCCTCGGGTTCATCATCATTTTTAGTGATTAGCCATTAATCGGTTTCAGAAAATCCGACATTTCGAGCCCCGAATGACCCACCAAAGGCTAAATTATAGAGTCGGTCTAAACACGCAAAAAAAAGGAACGGTGCGAGAATGTCGCATCGTTCCCCTTTTTTATGCTTATGTATCCGAATTACATCAGAGCGGCCAAGCTAGCCTTCAGAGTAGCTATTTTGCTTTCAGCATCGGCCTTCTTTTTACGTTCGTTCTCAACGATTTCAGGTTTAGCATTAGCAACAAACTTCTCGTTGCTAAGCTTCTTCTCCACACTTTTCAGGAAGCCCTCATTATATTCAATGTCGGCCTTTATCTTCTTGATTTCAGCCTCGACATCAATTGCGTCGCCGAGAGGCACAGCGAATTCAGTGGTTCTGACCATGAAAGCAGCAGTGGCGCCACTCAAGTCGCCGTTCTTCACATTTATATTTGACAGATTAGCCAACTTCTTCAGCAAAGAATCGTGTTCAGCAGTCATAGAGCCATTGTAGAACAGGTCGAGCGACTTGTGAGGAGAAATACCCTTTGCTGCACGAATGTTGCGGACACCAGTTATAATCTCCTTTGTAGCCTCCATTGCGTCGATAACGGCATCGGAATAAGACTGAGACTGAGGAATCAGGCTGACCATGATACTGTCTTTAGCATCGCGATTTTTGATGGCCTGATACAATTCCTCAGTGATAAACGGCATGAATGGGTGCAGCAGCTTAAGCAACACCTCAAAGAACTCCTGAGTGCATTTGAATGTCTCGGAATCGATTGGGTGCTGATATTCAGGCTTAACCATTTCAAGATACCATGCTGAGAATTCATCGCGGAACAACTTGTAGACAGCCATCAGAGCCTCGCTGATACGATATTTTGAGAAACAGTCTGAAATCTCCTCGATTGTCTTATTAAGCTGATTCTGGAACCACTCGACGGCAACCTTCGCATAATCAGGCTGAGCAAGACTGGAATCGACCTGCCACCCCTGGACAAGACGGAAAGCGTTCCAAATCTTATTGTTGAAATTACGTCCCTGCTCGCACAAAGCATCGTCGAACAAGATGTCGTTTCCGGCAGGAGCTGACAACATCATGCCCATGCGGACACCATCGGCACCATATTTAGCAATCAAGTCCAGCGGGTCAGGAGAGTTTCCGAGAGACTTAGACATTTTGCGTCCAAGCTTGTCGCGCACGATACCAGTGAAATAAACATTCTTGAACGGCATCTTGCCCTGGTACTCATAGCCAGCCATAATCATGCGTGCGACCCAGAAGAAAATAATATCAGGACCAGTTACCAAGTCGGAAGTTGGATAGTAATAGTTAATCTCCTCGTTGCCTGGATTGTTGATACCGTTGAACAAAGAGATTGGCCACAACCAAGAAGAGAACCAAGTATCCAAGCAGTCACTATCCTGTCTGAGGTCGGCGACAGTCAGGTTCTGGTTGCCGGTCTTAGCCTTAGCCTTTTCGAGAGCCTTCTGCTCATTCTCGGCAACGACGAAGCCGCCCTCAGGCAAGAAATAAGCAGGAATGCGGTGTCCCCACCAAAGCTGACGGCTGATGCACCAGTCTTTGATGTTCTCCATCCAGTGTCTGTAGGTGTTCTTGTATTTTGCAGGATAGAACTTGATGTCATCGTCCATAACAGGTTGCAAAGCGATCTTTGCAAGATGCTCCATCTTAAGGAACCACTGCATAGAAAGCTTAGGCTCTATCACGACATTTGTGCGTTCAGAGTAGCCGACCTTGTTATCATAATCCTCCTCCTTCTCGAGCAGTCCGGCATTATTCAAGTCTAAAGCAATCTGCTTACGCACATCGAAACGGTCCTGACCGACGTACATGCCAGCGGCCTCACTGATTGTGCCATTGTCATTGAAAATATCAATAACCTGAAGATTATACTTTTCGCCGAGCATATAGTCATTGACATCGTGGGCAGGAGTCACCTTAAGGCATCCAGTACCGAATTCGATATCAACATACTCGTCTTCGATGACAGGAATGACTCTGTTGACCAGAGGAACGATCACCTTTTTGCCCTTCAGCCAAGTGTTTTTTGGATCCTTAGGATTGATGCACATGGCGGAGTCGCCCATTATAGTTTCGGGTCTTGTGGTGGCAACTATAGCATATTTGTCAGTAGGTTTACCGTTTTCGTCGGCAACAAAATATCTCAGATAATACAGTTTGCTGTGTTCCTCCTTGTATATAACCTCCTCATCGCTCAAAGCGGTAAGAGCCTTAGGGTCCCAGTTGACCATGCGGACACCGCGGTAAATAAGTCCCTTGTCATAGAGGTCGCAGAACACCTTGATGACGCTCTCGCTTCTTGTTTCGTCCATAGTGAAGCCAGTTCTGTCCCAGTCGCAAGAAGCACCGAGTTTTTTGAGCTGTTCAAGTATTATGCCGCCATGTTCGCGAGTCCAATCCCAGGCATGCTCAAGGAATTGTTCACGCGTAAGGTCAGTTTTCTTGATGCCCTGCTGAGCCAGTTTATTAACGACCTTAGCCTCGGTTGCGATAGAAGCGTGGTCAGTGCCAGGCACCCAGCAAGCATTCTTGCCCATCATTCTGGCACGGCGTACAAGAATGTCTTGTATTGTATTGTTCAGCATATGTCCCATATGTAGCACACCGGTTACATTTGGTGGTGGAATGACCACCGTATATGGTTCACGACCATCTGGTTTAGACTTGAAGAATCCACCCTCGAGCCAGTATTTATACCACTTGTCCTCTACATCTGCAGGATTATAAATGCTTGCCAATTCCATTATATTGTTTTTTTAATTTAAATTCGATAAAAAACCTCACCAAACCGCAAATTTACTAAAAAACAAAAACAAATTGAATTTTGAGTTCATAAAAGGGAAAAGCGCATAGAATAAAAAAAATCAAAGGAAAGGATATCACACACACTCCTGATCCACACCAAAAAACACAATATAGGCCACCAAGAGCAGACGAGGCTGTTCAAAAATGCAATATGAACATCAAAAAAGGAGAGAAAAAAAAATGACAATAGACCAAAATTGGCTAAATTTGCCGAAAGAAATCAAAACATACAAATATCATAATTTATGAAGAGAGACTCTGAAATATTCGACTTGATCGAGAAAGAGCATCTGCGCCAGTCAAGAGGCATAGAATTGATTGCTAGCGAAAACTTTGTTAGTGAAGAGGTTATGAGAGCCATGGGCTCTTGTCTGACAAACAAGTACGCCGAAGGTCTTCCAGGCAAGCGCTACTATGGAGGTTGCGAAGTGGTAGACGTTGTTGAGAGAGTTGCCCAGGAAAGACTGAAGAAGGTATTCGACGCAGAATGGGTAAACGTGCAGCCACACTCAGGAGCACAGGCAAATGCAGCAGTGTTCTTGGCATGCTTGAAGTCGGGAGACAAGTTTATGGGTCTTGACCTGAACCACGGAGGCCACCTTTCACACGGTTCACCAGTCAACTTCTCAGGTTTGATGTTCCAGGCATGCAGCTACGGACTGAACGAGGAGACAGGTCGTGTAGATTATGACAATTTGGAGAAGACCGCACGTCAGGAGAAGCCAAAATTGATTATCGCAGGAGCTTCGGCATACAGCCGTGAATGGGACTACGAGCGCATCCGCAAGGTTGCCGACGAGATAGGCGCAATATTCATGGTTGACATGGCTCACCCTGCAGGTTTGATTGCAGCCGGCTTGTTGAAGAACCCACTGAAGTACGCACATATTGTAACAACAACAACTCACAAGACATTGCGTGGTCCACGTGGTGGAGTTATTTTGCTTGGCAAGGATTTCGACAACCCATGGGGCTACAAGACACCAAAGGGCGAAATCAAGAAGATGAGCCAGCTGCTTGACAGCGCTGTGTTCCCAGGAATCCAGGGTGGTCCGTTGGAGCATGTAATTGCAGCAAAGGCAGTTGCATTTGGCGAACTGCTTCAGCCTGAGTTCAAGGAGTATGCAAGTCAGGTAAAGAAGAATGCAGCAGTTATGGCACAGGCATTCATTGACAAGGGTTACAAGATCATCTCTGGCGGTACAGACAACCACAGCATGTTGCTTGACCTTAGAACAAAGTTCCCTGAGCTGACTGGTAAGGTTGCCGAGAAGGCATTGGTTGCAGCAGACATCACAACAAACAAGAACATGGTTCCATTTGACAGCCGCAGCGCATTCCAGACATCTGGTCTTCGCTTCGGAACAGCAGCAATCACAACACGTGGTGCAAAAGAAGAACTTATGGGCGAAATTGTTGAGATGATCGATACAGTTTTGACTGACCCTGAGAACGAGGCAAACATCAAAGCCGTTAGAGAGAAGGTTAACGGCATAATGGCTGAGTACCCTATTTTTGCTTGGTAATCACACCTACACTATAATAATGAAAGAGTGGCAAATGTTTTTGCCACTCTTTTTTTGTGCCATTATGTTATAAAATGTAAAAAAAATGTTATTTTTGCAGTGATGTTACCCCCACTTAGGGGATATCATCACACACTGGACGCTAGAACGATTCTGTTTTAGGCTGGTCACGCAAATGGGGTTGACTGGATTTGACAGCGGGTAGAGTCGGTGTGTAAGCATGCAGTGCGCTGGTGGCTGGCACTTTAATCTCGGAGACCAAAGATTTAACTGGCGAAAATTCTTACGCTCTCGCTGCTTAATCGAAGTACAGTAGATTAGCTTTATCTCCGCACCAGGTGCAGAGACGAGACTTCTCCCAGGTAGCCGTTGTTCCGAGGCGCCCTGATGTGGAGGAGCGGAAAATTCGGGAATAGTTGGGACTGGCCTCGCAGTTCTGATGAGATTTTAGGGGATAAGGTCGTTGTTGGTGGCTTTGGTCTTGCAACGGCACGAAAATCAAGTCAAAGATAAGCATGTAGAAAGCACATTGGTTCCTCGTTTGGACGAGGGTTCGATTCCCTCCAGCTCCACGAGAAAGGCAGATATGGCTTGCGAGACAAAAAAAAACATCCGAGTTCGCAATGAACTTGGATGTTTTTTGTTTTTTTATTGATAAAATCTGATGTTCTAATTATTGTTAGTTAGACAGGGCAGACTGTATAATCAAGACACAAAAACACTATCAAAGCTTACGCAAACATTTATTTTGATCGAAGCACCTTGACAGAAGAAACAGCAGAGCGACAATGACAAACAGGCTTGCAACCAAAGCCAACGGATACTGTCGGATAACGATATCAACGTCTGACTTGTATAATTCGGGCCAAAAATAAGCTATTATAACCACTGACACATTGTTGGCATAATGGGCAAAAGAAGAAAGCCACAACGAACCGCTATACAGAAACAAATACCCCAAAAAAGCGCCAAGAAGCCATCGAGGCAAAAGTGCGTCAAACTGCATATGGAACGCACTGAAGACAAAAGCAGAGAACCACACTGCAATGTGGACATTTGGTATGTGACGGCAGATAAGACCCTGAACCACCCCACGGAAAAACATCTCCTCGACCACCGCTGGAACGACAGCCAGAATCAACACATTCAGAAGGAAAATGCCAAAAGAATCAGTGAGCAGTAATTGGTCAGTAAGCTGCTGAATCTGCTCCGAGCCCTGTGACTTTGGAATAAAACACTCATTAAGCCACGACAGATAGCTGACAGCCGGAGAGAAAAAAAGTATGGCAACCGCGGCAAGCAAAAAAGCTGACAATACGGCCGACAACCTGCTGCAATGAAACCACTCAGAATTAAAGCAAAGCAGAGAACAGCCACGTGGCGAAAAAATCCTGTCGGCAACAACAGCCGTTATTCCGAACACGATGACAGCCGTTGCGAACTGCATCAAACGGACATTATCGACATGACCATAAGGAAGAAGCCTGAGCATGACCACCCCGACAATAGTAGCAAAAAAATACATCACAAAAGTCAGGAAAGAAAGCAGAAGCAATTTAGCCCACAAAGGGAACTCGGCAGCCGGCCTTGCAAAAAATTCAAAAAACCTCATCACATTAAAAATGAACAGTTGCCAACCTAAAAGCAACCTCTATAAATTCGATGTTCTGTATAACTATTAGAGAGATTGATGTGTTAAGATGCCGACCAAAATAGACAGTCGCCACGGCATGACACCCTTTACTCTTTTTTGGGGTGAAATCTCAGCTCAAAACAAACTTTTGGAGCAGCAGAACTCTACATTACCTAAAAATCATCGACATCGGCATCTGAATCTATCTCCCTGACCAATTTTGCCACAAGAGAAGACAATGAGCCGAAATCGAACCCTCGAGAAACGCCAAAACGCAGCAGTTTGTTTCGGGCATCATAAGCATCTTTATATTTCAGAGTTCTGAGTTTGCCACGCATGACCATTTCCATGCCGCTGGATAGTTCGTCGTCGGCAATCAGAGCCAAAGCCCTGGAGATAATATCATCGGAAATACACTTGCGCCGGAGACTAAACGCGACCTTATTTCTGCCCCAATGAGCAAAACGCACCTTGTCTCTGACAAAAGCCTCGGCATAGCGAGAATCGTCGATATACCTGGCAGAAATCAGTTTCGACAAAATAGCCTCAGCATCTGTGCCGGTGACTCCCCAAGAAGTGAGTTTACGCCGAATGTCGAAAGAACAATATTCGGCCGCCGAGCAAAGAGACTCAGCACGCGACAAAGCCTGCGAAGGCAAAAGCTGTTTAACCATAGACACACAGTGTATAAAAAATCATTTGACAGCCATAATCATACGATCCTTGCCGAAAAAATCCTTTTTCAAGGTAACCTGAGAGAAACCAGAATCAGAAATCAGACTGCAAGTCTGGGCTCCGAACCTCTCATTTATCTCTAAAAACAACATTCCGCCATCATTCAAAGCATCGAAAGCAAGCTTTGCAAGACGACGATAAAAAATCAGAGGGTCGGAATCGCTGACAAAAAGAGCCAAATGCGGTTCATAATCAAGAACATTAGCCTCCATTGCAGCCTTCTCGGAATCGCATACGTAAGGAGGATTGGAAACCACCACATCATAGCGAGCAGGCAAAGTCATGCCAGCCAGCAAATCGAACATAAAGAAATCGACCACTACCCCACACGCAGAAGCATTGGAACGAGCAACACGAAGGGCCGCATCAGACACATCCAAAGCCGAGACATGAGCCTTAGGCAACGCATTTGCCAAAGAAACAGCAATACATCCGGAACCAGTTGCTGCGTCAAGGATATGCAGTTCGGGGAAAGCGGAAGAGCAAGAAATGACCCAATCGACAAGCTCTGAAGTTTCTGGTCTTGGAATAAGGACATCAGGAGAGACCTTGAAATCGAGGCCGTGGAAAGGAGTGTGTCCGAGCACATACTGCAGTGGCTCGTTTTGTGACAGGCGCACAATCATGCCATCCAAAGCACTCCACTGCTCAGCAGACAGCGACAGAGGCGAACGGGCAAGGAGTTGAGCGAAACTGACATTGAGCACCTCCATAAGACACTCGCGGGCATACATCTTAGCCTCGGCCTCAGACAAGTTATTCAGACGAGAAATAAACCTTGATTCGACAGTACGCATAACAATCATTATTTTACAGGTTCGTCGTCTGATTCGCAAACGCTATCCTCCTCGGCGAACTCATTGCCGATAGTGTTTCCGCCGATAATGTATCTCATATAATAGGACTTGATGATGGACGTCAGCGGCAAAGCCACAATCATGCCCAACACACCAAGCATATATCCCCAAGCAGAAATAGACAGCAAGACAACAGCCGGATGAAGCCCCATGGAGTCGCCCATAAGCTTAGGAATAAGGAAAATATCCTGAACTATCTGTACGACAATGAAGACAACCGCCAGAGACAGCAGAGCCGAGCTCAGAGGGGAGCCGTCGTCGACAGCCCTGACAGCCATCAGCAGAGCAGCCGGTGGCAGACCCAAATACTGCAAGTAAGGGACCATATTAAGCAGTCCGAGAAGCAGCCCCATGAAAAAGCCCATAGGCATGCCGATAATGCAAAAACCGACAGAGAACAGGCAAGCGTCGACAAGAGCAACAACCGCCTGTTTACGGAAATAGAGGTTCATGCCGGCCTCCAAATCCCGCCATAAGCCCAACACGAGTCCCTTCTGTTTCTGGGGCAGGAGCTTGATTATACCAACATTGAGAGAGCGCTGGTCACGCAGGATGAAAAACAAATAAATCAAGACAAAAATTGCCCCGCTAATAATCTTCAGAAGGAACATAGAAGAAGAAGCCACATTGAGCAAAAAAGTCACAATAGTCTTAGTGACATCAGAGAACTTATGCTGAGAGAGCAGCCCCTCCAAATCGAACTCATTGAAAAAAGTCTGCGAAGCGTCAATATAGCGACTAACCACAGAAGGCATTACAAACTCGTTGTTGTTGACGATAACATCCTTAAGCCGGAACAGCTCAGAAAAGAACATAGGCACAAGGAAGAAGAAAAGGCAAAAAATAAGCGAAGTTATGAAAACAATCAGCAAAACAATCGCCAAAGATTTATATCTGACAACCTTTCTGATTTTAGAAACCACCGGTTGCAAAATATAAGCCAAAAGCCAGGCCACGGCAAAAGGCAAAAGAATAGGACTTAGATATTTAAGGAACACAAACAACAAAACGGCTATGCCAATCGAAATAAGAATACGCACAACCCTGTCGAAAGTGAAAGGAGATGAAAAAACAGAATTCATGAAAAATTTTCGTTAATAAAGATAAACGATTGAATATTTTATTTAAATTTGCCTTACATATACTCGCAAATATAGTTAAAAATCGGCATATAAAAAAGCAATGTACACTTGCCGACAAAAGACAGACAAAGACAAGTAATATGCAGACAAACCAGGCTGAAACGAGAGCGATAATCTCGGACATACTTGACGAAATAAAGGAACTTGAAATGCTCACGAGCGGATTGCAAGATCCAGCGTCGCTGTATGACCTGGCTGTCATCAAGACACACAAGCTGCAAAACAAGTATGAGCTGCTGAAATCAATGGGTGTTCAGGGTGCCGAGCAGTCGGCTAAAGAGCCAGAAGCACCAGTCCAGAAAGCATCGGAGGAGGAAGCTGAAGCGCCAGTCCAAGCCGACGGAAAGAAAGAAAATGTTGAAATTGAAGAAGAAGAAGGCAGCAGACTTGGCCGACTCTTCAGAATAGGGTCTGACAAAAACAAGAAGACAGTTGACAAGCCTAACAGCAAAATGCTTGCGGATGAAGCTGATGCAAATAAAAGCAAAGCTCCTTATGAGGTTTTGAAACAGGGCGACGAAAAAACAGGCGAACAACAGTCTGCAGCAAACACAACGGCAGAGCCCGTTGAATCAGAAAGCAGACAGGAAAGCAAAGAGCCGACAAAATATCCGGATGCAGACAAAGTCACAGCCAAGACAGACGAGCATGTAAAGCCTGCTGCCGAAAAAGAAGAATCGAATAGCATCAGCGAGCAGCAACAGGTGAAGAGCAGCGGATTGCACGACATACTGAATAACGGAGGACACACAACGAATGACAAGTTCAAAATTCAGGCAGGTGTGAACGAGACGATTCAAGTGAAACACATGGATGAAAAGTTCAAACAAAGTCTGAAGAATTCGCTGACACTCAACGACAGGATAGGATGTGCAAACGAGCTGTTCGGAGGAGACATCGCGAAACTGAACAATGTGATAGACCGAATAGACAAAATGCCAAGCAAGGACGAGGCTGTGGCGTGCCTGAAACAGAGCTGCAACTGGGACGAAAGCAAATCGGCAGCAGCAAAGCTCATAACCCTGATAGAAAATCACTTTGACCAATAGGAAAAGCATTATGGGAAAACTATACATTGTGCCCACACCAGTTGGCAATTTGGAAGATATGACATTCAGGGCCATAAACGTGCTGAAGGAGGCTGACCTGATACTGGCCGAGGACACCAGAACAAGCAGCGTGTTGCTGAAGCACTACAACATAGAAAACAGGCTGATGTCGCACCACAAGTTCAACGAGCACCAGACGGCCGATGCGATTGTGAACAGGATAAAGACTGGAGAGACGGTTGCACTTATAAGCGACGCCGGGACGCCAGCCATATCCGACCCCGGTTTCTTGCTTACAAGAGCCTGTGTTGAGGCCGGAATTGAAGTGCAGTGTCTGCCAGGAGCGACTGCATTCGTGCCCGCACTTGTTGATTCTGGACTGCCAAACGACAGGTTCTGCTTTGAGGGTTTCCTGCCACAGAAGAAAGGCAGACAAACGAAGATGAAGGAGCTGGCAGAAAGCACAAGAACAACGATTATCTACGAGTCACCATACAGAATCGTCAAGACCCTTGAACAAATGATAGAGCAGATGGGCGAAGAAAGGAGAATATCGGTGAGCAGAGAGATATCGAAAATACACGAAGAGACCGTTAGAGGTACGCTGGCAGAAGTGAAAGCGCACTTTGAGCAAAACGAGCCGAAAGGAGAATTTGTGATGGTGCTCTCGGGCAAGGAAGAAGAAAAGTCAAAAGAAAAGAAAGAAAAAAATTATAAATAAAAACAAAAAGCAAAACAAAATGAAAAAAGCATTCATCGTAGTAGCAACTGCATTGGCAGCTTTTGCACTTTCATCATGCAACGGAGAGAAGATTGAGCAGCAGCAGAAGACAATTGACTCTTTGCAGCAGGCTAAGGATTTGTCGGACAAGGAATTGGCAGACAAATTGCAGTTAATCAGCGAAGTTGAAGCAAACTTCACAGCAATCAAGGAGGCACAGGGTCTTGCATCAGATATGGAGAGCCAGGAGGGTGTAAACCCAGACAAGAAGGCACAGTTGCAGGAGAACTTCCGCTTGATCCAGAACAAGATGGCAGAGAACGAGCAGAAGATTGCTGACCTTGAGTCACAGCTTAAGGAGACAAACGGCAAGTTCGCAGCATTGCGCAGCACAATTGCAAACCTTCGCAAGCAGCAGCAGCAGAGTCAGGAGGAGATTGCAAGCTTGAAGCAGCAGTTGGAGCAGAAGAATGTTGAGATCGAGGATCTCAAGACTGCACACACAACAGAGGTTGCAAACTTGACAGCAGCAAAGGCAACAGCCGACAGCATCAACGCAGCAAAGATCAAGGAGCAGGACATCGCTATGCACACTGTTTACTACCTGATCGACACAAAGAAGAACCTCAAGGCAAAGGGCTTGAAGGCAGGTTTGAAGAAGGCTGAGGTTAAGGACAGCTACTGCACAAAGGTTGACTATCGTGAGTTTGAGGCAAACGAGGGTATGACATTCAAGAAGGAGCCAGTGCTTTACACATACCACACTCCATCTTCATATTCTATCACAAAGAATGCTGACAAGACTTACACATTCAAGATCAAGAACCCAGAAAGCTTCTGGAAGACAAAGACAATGGTGATGGCTGGCGAGAAGTAATCAGCACAAAATCCATACAAAAAAAGAAGGCAGAGCCACCAAGGCTCTGCCTTTTTTTCTGCTCCTCTCAATATCTCTTTCTCCTCCGAAAGAAATAAAGGTGCCCAGTGTATATATTCCATACTCTTTTGTTGTATGGCCTCTAACCTCTGTCTATTTTTAAAACTATTGTGTTGTTTCATACTGGAACATTGCAGTTTGTCCGTCAAGACGCAGTGCCTTGCACAACACCTTCATATAGAACAACATCTACTCCACCTAAAACAAAAAATCCATCAAAACCATTTTGCAGCGTCCAAAAAAAGACACCTCAAGACGACAATATTGTCAGAACCAAAACATGTTTTTGAAGAATTCAGAAAATATGTGTAATTTTATAGGTTACAATCAAATCTCCATCAAACTCAACAAATAAAGAACTGAATCATTTGATTGCGCAATAAAAAAGAACAAGAATATCCAACAAAACAGTTCGATGATGAACAAAGAAAAAATAGGCATAATAGGTTTGGGATATGTTGGTCTGCCGCTGGCAATTGAATTTGCAAAGAAGTATGATGTCACTGGCTACGACATCAACAGAAAGAGAATAGAAGACCTGCAGAACAACACAGACCACACAAGAGAAGCCGACACATCGGAACTGAGAAAGCTGATAAACGACGGCAAACTGAGACTGACAGACAACGAGGGAGCGCTGACCGACAGAAACATATACATAGTGACAGTGCCTACACCGATAGACCAGGACAACAAGCCAGATCTGAAGCCACTGCTTGCCGCGACAAAAACAGTTGGTAAACATCTTTGCAAAGGAGATATAGTAATATACGAGTCGACAACATATCCCGGCTGCACAGAAGACGATTGCGTTCCGATACTTGAAAAAGAATCCGGACTGGAGTATAACAAAGACTTCTTCTGCGGCTACTCGCCAGAAAGAATAAATCCTGGAGACAAAATAAACACCCTGACGAAAATAAAGAAAGTGACATCTGGCTCGACAGCAGAAACAGCAGACAAAGTTGACGCCCTCTATGCAAGCATTATCGAGGCCGGGACACACAAGGCACCAAGCATAAAAGTGGCCGAGGCCAGCAAGGCAATAGAAAACGCCCAACGTGACATCAACATATCTTTTGTGAACGAGCTGGCACTTATATTCGACCGCATAGGCATTGACACAAACGACGTGATAGAGGCGGCCTCGACAAAATGGAATTTTCATCCATACAAGCCAGGACTTGTGGGCGGACACTGCATAGGTGTTGACCCGTATTATTTGGCCCAGAAAGCAATTCAGGAGGGTTATTACCCCAAAGTAATACTGTCAGGCAGGGAAGTAAACAACAGCATTGCCACATTCATAGCAAACAAAGTTGTGAAACTGCTGATTAACAAGGGACACAGGGTGAAAGGCGGAAGGGCTCTGATTTTGGGCATAACATTCAAAGAAAACTGTCCGGACACAAGAAACACCAAGGTTGTTGACATATACAAAGAGCTGAAAGATTTCGGGCTGGAAGTGGATGTGTATGATCCATGGGCAAACAAAGAGAAAGTAGAGACAGAATACGGAATAAAGCTATCGTCGAAAGAAGACATACAAAACAAATATGACGCAGTGATTCTGTCGGTAGCTCACCAAGAATTTGACAATTTCGATTTCAGAAAATACAAAAAAGACGGAGCTATAATATATGACGTGAAAGGGAAACTGGACAGAACTTTGTCTGACGCCAGACTCTGAGTCAAGAAATACAGACACGTCTGCAACAAACACAAAACAAGACAAACAAATACAAAAAAATGAAAAAATACATACTGGACCTGGAAGTTACCAGCAACAGCAAATTGGGAAACAACTTCATATTGATGAAGCTGACAGACAAGACCGAGCTGCCCGACATGAGAGCCGGCCAATTTGCCGAACTCAAAATTGAAAATTCACCAAAGACATTTCTGCGCAGGCCAATATCAATAAATTATGTAGACAGGAGCAAAAACGAGATATGGTTTTTGATTCAACTTGTTGGCGAAGGCACACACAAACTGGCAGAGCTGAAAGCTGGAGAAAAGCTGAATGTTGTGCTGCCGCTAGGCAACGGATTCAGCAAGCCTGAAGACAAGAGCAAGAAAGTGCTGCTTGTTGGCGGAGGTGTTGGCGTGGCTCCAATGCTGATGCTAGGCAAAGAGCTTAAGAAAGACGGAATTGAGCCAACATTCCTGATGGGAGCAAGAACAAGCAACATGCTGCTTGAAAAGGACCTTTTTGAAAGCATAGGCAGATATAAAGTGACAACAGAAGACGGCAGCGAGGGAGAGAAGGGTTTTGTTACAAACCACAGCATATTGAAAAACGAGAAATTCGACAAAATATACGTATGCGGTCCGACACCGATGATGAAAGCAGTTGCAAAATATGCAAAAGAAGCAGGAATTGACTGTGAAGTGTCGCTTGAGAACAAAATGGCATGCGGATTGGGAGCGTGTCTGTGCTGCGTTACAGAAACAACAGAAGGTCACAAATGCGTATGCAGTGACGGACCAGTGTTCAACATAAACGAATTGAAATGGCAAATCTAACAACAAACATAGGCAAGCTGACACTGAAAAATCCAGTGATGACAGCATCAGGAACATTCGGATACGGCAAAGAGTTTGCCGATTTTGTGGACCTGACAAAAATTGGAGGTATAATAGTAAAAGGAACCACACTGAACAGACGAGAAGGCAATCCGTATCCGAGATTGGCAGAGACCCCAAGCGGAATGCTGAATGCTGTGGGACTGCAGAACAAAGGCGTGGACTATTTTGTTGAGCACATATATCCAGAGATAAAAGATATAGACACCAACATGATAGTGAACGTTGCCGGGCACTCGATGGAAGACTATATTGAGACAGCGAGCAGAATAAACGAACTAGACAAGATACCCGCCATTGAGCTGAACATTTCATGTCCGAACGTGAAAGAAGGCGGTATGTCATTTGGAACAAGCTGCCAGAGTGTGGAAAAAGTTGTCAGTGCAGTTAGAAAAGCATACAACAAAACACTTATAGTCAAGCTGACACCAAACGTAACCAATATAGCAGAAATAGCCCAGGCAGCCGAAGCTGCAGGTGCAGACAGTGTGTCGCTGATAAACACACTTATGGGAATGGCGATAGATGCAGAAAAGCGCAAACCGCTGCTAAGCACTGTGACAGGCGGCATGAGCGGAGCTTGCGTGAAGCCGATTGCCCTCAGAATGGTTTGGCAGGTGTCGAAAGCCGTGAAGATTCCTGTTGTTGGTCTGGGCGGAATTATGAATGCAACAGATGCAGTTGAGTTCATGCTTGCCGGAGCCACAGCTATTGAAATAGGCACAGCCAACTTCATTGACCCAGCAATAACAGTGAAGGTGGCAGAAGGAATAAATGACTATCTTGAGCGCCACGGATTTAAAGACGTGAAGGAAATCATAGGCGCCCTTGAAGTCTGAGAAAAAAAGAACACTGATGAAAAAGTTATTCATAATAGTTGGCGGACTGACAACAGTTGTTGCCTTATGCTCGTTCATATTCGTGAAACAGAAAATTCAGCAAGAGGAAGCACTGAAAGAACAGATGCTGAACTCAGGTAAAGTTGAGAAACTGGGAAAGCTGAAAATCATGGGTATAGACATTGAAGCAGACAGCATATACTCGCCTGCATTGGAAGCGTTGCTGACTGACAAGCTGACGTATGCCGATGTGCCAGTTGAGATGAGTGCCAGAATCACAGCAGACAAGGAAGCTTTGTCAGGTCTGAGCAAACTGGAACTGAAAGTTCAGACAGGGGGAACAGAAATAACACGTGACATAGCAGTTGAGAAGAAAGACACATCGGCTGTTGAGGGCTTGTGGACATTTGATGCGAAACAGCTTGCCGACTCAATAGGAATAGAGAAGACAATGCTGGCTCTGAAAGGATTGAGGAAACCAGAAAAAACGTCCATCAGAATTGAAGTCAGCGACAAGTCCGAATAAGACATATTTTTCTGCAAGATACGAATCTGTGCGTGATTTTACGAATAAAGAGAATTTTTAACCTGATAAAAAAGTAAGACACAAAAGTGTAGGTTATTCAATAACAGGTGAGATTTTTCTGTATTTAATAAAGAGTGCGAAACAAGTAGCACTCTTTTTTTGTTGTCACAACGAAAATCAAATTAAAGCAGAACTCAAATTGCCATAGCAACACAATGGATGTCTAAAAGAGAAAAATCTTCGAACTTTTTACAAGGTGAATTTGTAGTCATTTTTTTTTGATATCTGCTGTATTGTTATCTGATAGTCTCCACCTCTCGGCAATTCTGTCATTTTTTCCAAAAAAAAGGATGTTGCATGTATAGTATTATAAAAAAATCCGCTTGCACAATGTGCAAGCGGATTTTTTTATATAGTAGAACAGAGAGTGTGATTTTTACAAATCGCCAGCCTCTTTCTCCTCCTTCATAATCTTCTCAAGCAAGTGCTTCATATTAGCCTGCTTGTCGATAATTGAGTGCAACTGGTCGATAGAGACACGATCCTGCTGCATATTGTCGCGATATCTGACAGTTACGGTGTTATCCTCGAGAGTCTGGTGGTCAACAGTTACGCAGAAAGGAGTACCGATTGCGTCCTGACGACGATATCTCTTACCGATTGCGTCCTTCTCGTCGTAAGCTGTTTTGAAGTCGAACTTAAGAGAATCAACAATCTCCTGAGCCTTTTCAGGAAGACCGTCCTTCTTAAGCAAAGGAAGAACAGCCACCTTGACAGGGGCGAGAACAGGAGGCAAAGAGAGAACGACACGAGTCTCGCCGTTTTCGAGTTTCTCCTCCTTGTAAGAAGAGCACAAAACGCTGAGGAACATACGGTCAACGCCGACAGAAGTCTCAACATCATAAGGAGTGTAAGACTTGTTCTGGACTGGATCAAAATACTCGATCTTCTTGCCAGAGAACTCAGAGTGGCGACGCAAATCGTAGTCTGTGCGGGAATGAATACCCTCGACCTCCTTGAAACCGAAAGGCATTTCGAACTCGATATCAGTAGCGGCATTAGCGTAGTGAGCCAGTTTGTCGTGGTCGTGGAATCTGTATTTATTGTCACCCATGCCGAGAGCCTTGTGCCAGCGCATGCGGTGACGTTTCCAATATTCGAACCACTTCATCTCCTCGCCAGGGGTGCAGAAGAACTGCATCTCCATCTGTTCGAACTCGCGCATACGGAACACGAACTGACGAGCGACGATTTCGTTACGGAAAGCCTTACCGATTTGACAGATACCAAAAGGAATCTTCATGCGTCCAGTCTTCTGCACGTTAAGATAGTTGACAAAGATACCCTGTGCGGTTTCAGGACGGAGGTAGATTTTAGAAGCATTTTCGGCAGTAGAACCCATCTCGGTAGAGAACATAAGGTTGAACTGACGGACGTCGGTCCAGTTTTTAGTGCCGCTGATAGGGCAAACGATTTCATAATCGAGAATAATCTGCTTCAGTTCGTCAAGATTGGTGTCGTTCATAGCCACCTTGAATCTGTTGTGCAGTTCCTCTCTCTTGCTCTGCAGTTCCTGAACGCGAGCGTTAGTTGCGATGAACTTATCCTTATCGAAAGCGTCACCGAACTTTTTAGCGGCCTTTTCTACTTCCTTGTTAATTTTGTCGTCAAACTTAGCGATTTCGTCCTCGATCAAGACATCGGCACGATATCTCTTTTTAGAGTCACGGTTATCGATAAGAGGGTCGTTGAAAGCATCGACGTGACCAGAAGCCTTCCAAGTGGTAGGATGCATGAAAATAGACGCGTCAATACCGACGATATTGCTATGCAGCAATCTCATGCTATCCCACCAATATTGCTTAATATTGTTTTTCAATTCGACACCATTCTGTCCGTAGTCATAGACAGCACCAAGTCCGTCATAGATCTCGCTTGAAGGGAAGACGAAGCCATACTCTTTGCAGTGGGCAACCATCTTCTTGAAAACATCTTCTTGTGAAGCCATACTATATGTAAAAAAATTACTATAAATTATCAGTTCATATTGGCCCGCGCCCCACCCCACTTTGGGGGGTGCAAAAAGCCTTCTGCAAAGATACTAAAAACGGACCAAAAGGAAAGCAATCAAAGACATCAAAAAAAGTGGCGTCACAAAAAAAGTGTGACTTTCGTTTAAGAAAATCACACCTGTATAAAGAAGCCGCATTGAGCGTTAGTATAAACTCCTGTAAAGTAAGGATTTGGGCTATAAAAACTCTTTGTAATCCACCGTACACCGGAGTGTATCCCCACGAATGGGTTGTGTGGCCCGCCATTGAGAATCTGAATAAACGCCCGGAGATTCAAAATAATTGTAAAGTTTAACCAGTAACTGGACAATGCGGCTAAATCTTGAACTCATGTAAACTACAACCCAAAGTTAAAGACAAATATATTATCCACAAATAGCCTTCGCACTTTGATTTTAAGAAAAAAGGAGCTAAATTCACGATTTGCCGGGCCAATAAATTCGCTCGGGCTCAACAAAAAGACACTGAAAAAAGAAATGAAAGGCAAACTATATTTGATACCCAACACATTAGGAGAAGGTGATGTGAACAGCGTGTTCCCGTCGACAAACGTGGAAGTGCTGAGAAGAATTAAACATTACATAGTCGAGGATGTTAGAACAATACGCAGATTCCTGAAAAAAATGGATAAGGACATAGACATTGACAGTCTGACATTCTACACGCTGAACAAGCACACTGACGAGAAAGAAATAGGCAGTTATCTGAAGCCCCTGATGGAAGGGAATGACGTTGGCGTGATATCCGAGGCCGGCTGTCCGGCAGTTGCAGACCCAGGAGCGTCGGTAGTGAAACTTGCACAAGAAAAAGACATAAAAGTAGTGCCACTGGTCGGTCCGTCGTCAATTCTGCTTGGACTGATGGCATCTGGATTCAACGGGCAGAGTTTTGCATTTGTTGGATATCTGCCAATAGAAGACGCGAACAGGACGAAAGCAATAAAAAAGCTTGAGACAAGAGCAAAAACAGAAAGCCAGTCGCAGATTTTCATAGAGACACCATACAGGAACATGAAAATGCTTAGCCAACTGTTGTCGACATGTCAGGGCAGCACCAGGATATGCGTTGCGTGTGACATAACGCTTGAAACGGAGTATATAAAATCGAAAACGGTTGCAGAATGGAAGAAAACAGAACTTCCTGACCTGAACAAACGTCCGTGCATATTCATCATATATTGAAAAACAAAAAGAAAAAAACAAAAAGAGTCCACACCAGCCGCGGCTGTTATGGACTTTTTTTTATTTGTAAAATCAATTTTTTTGTTTAAATTGCAGTAAAGAGGTGTGGAGTAGACTCGAACTGCCCTACCCCCATAAAAAAGACACAAAAGGCAACTTCTATAAAAAAATTGACACCATGAAAAACAGATCAAACATAGTGGCACTAGCGTGCGCTGTAATGATATGCGTATCATGCTTCATGTCTGGCTGCGCAAACAAAAAAAATGAAAACGCGCAAGAAGAAAAACCTGGAAGAGACACGACAGTTATACGCATAGGCACACTGAGCCAAGCGATATCATATTATGAGAAAGAAGATGAAGTGAGGGGATATGAATATGAAGTATCTGGCGAGTTTGCCGAAAAAATTGGCAAGAAGCCGGTATACACGATAGGTCGAGATGTGAACCACCTTGTTGAGTTGCTAAAAAAAGACTCGATAGACTTGATTGCATATCCTCTGCCGGTGAAGAATGAGCTGAAAAAACAGGTCATGTACACCGAGCACACGTATGAGACCCAGCAGATACTGGTTCAGAGAAAGCCAAAAGTATCAGCAAAGAAAAAGAAAAGGAAAAGCTCAAAACAAAACGTGCTGCGAGATGTGACACAGCTGAGTGGCAAAGAAGTATGGGTTGTTAAAGACTCAAAATTCGAGGAGAGACTGAACAATCTGAACGAGGAGACAGGCTGCGGAATAAAAATAAAGACGGCCGACATTGGCAACGACGAAGAGGACCTGATGGAAAAAGTGTCGACTGGCGAAATAGACTTCAGCATCAGCGACAGATTGCTGGCAATGGCAAACATACATGAGTTTGACAATCTGGACATAGAAATGCCTGTAAGCTTTGAGCAACGTGCCGCATGGGCGGTGAGAGACACTGCATTGCTGAGGAAAGTCAACCAGTGGGCCAACGACAAAACGGAGCAGAAGAAAACAGCCAAACTGCACAAAAAATATTTTCCGCACCTCAAAACAAAAAACAGCTCGGCCACAAGAACAAGAATCGCCAAAATTCCTGAGGGACCTCACGTCATATCAGTGTATGACCCGTATTTCATCAAATTCGCCGAAAAAATAAAATGGGACTGGTGCTGGATTGCGGCAGTGGCTCGCCAGGAAAGCAAATTCAACCCAAATGCCACTTCATGGATGGGAGCACAAGGACTGATGCAGCTGATGCCAAACACCGGAAGGAAAATAGCAGGTCACAATGTTGACCTGTATGACCCTGAAACAAGTGTTGAGATAGCTTGCAAATATCTGAACAAGATAAGCCAAAGCTACACAGAAGTGAAGGACAAAGAAGAAAAGATAAAATTCACGCTGGCAAGCTACAATGCAGGAGTTGGTCATATAAAAGATGCGCAGGCACTAGCCGAAAAGAACGGCAAAAATCCGAACCTATGGTCGGAAGTGGAACCGTACATCAGGCTGAAGAGCAATGCCCTATATTATAATGACCCAGTTGTCAAGCACGGCTATCTGCATGGCAGCGGAGTTTGTAAGTTTGTAGATGAAATATTTGAATACAAGACACGATACAGGAACAAAGTGGACAAGACAAACGGGAAGTAAGAAGCAGCAAGAAAGCATAAAGCGGCAGTGCTCAAAAAAAAAGAAAAAAAAGTGGAATTAAATTTTGCATATTAAAAATTAAGTGCTACTTTTGCAGTGTCAAATCCGCAAGGATGACAAATAATAGAGATTGTCCCGTGGTGTAATGGTAGCACATCAGTTTCTGGCACTGCTTGTAAGAGTTCGAATCTTTTCGGGACAACTAAGAGAAGGAAGAAATCAAGAATGATTTCTTCTTTTTTTTGTTTTATATGATTTCGAGCGATTACGGGCGTAAGTTTTCCGAATGAGTAAACTCAGCCGTGGAAACATTAAACTGGAATGGTATCCTTCCAGAATAACACTATACAAGCAAAAGAAAAGAGGATATACGCAAAGTATATCCTCTTTTCTTTTCCCAAAAAACAGCAACCGGACAGAAGAATGTCCATTCATTTTTTCACGCGTGAATTATGCTGATTTACAAAGTCATTCCAGCTGTTGAATTTTTTTGCGCCTTTGAGCACGGTGGAAGTCTGGAAATGATGACAAAGAGCCACACCAATGGCGTCTGTGGCGTCGAGGTGTTCAGGCATTTTATCGTCAGGAATATCTAGGTATTGCTTAAGCATGGCAGCGACCTGCTCCTTGCTGGCCATTCCGTTGCCTGTGATGACCTGTTTGATTTTTAGAGGAGCATATTCTGTGACAGGCAAGTTCTTCTGCAAAGCAGCAGCAATAGCAACCCCCTGTGCACGGCCAAGTTTCAGCATGGACTGCACATTTTGTCCGTAGAACTGAGACTCAATAGCGAACTCGGTGGCACCGAAATGCTCGATAACGCTGAATGTTTTGTCATAAATCTCCTTAAGTTTTTGGTAGGCATCCTTTTTCCCTGACTTAAGGTCGAGCACTCCCATACCCATCAATAAAGGCTTACCCGAGCGAATGCAGACAACACCATACCCCATGAAGTTTGTGCCCGGGTCAATACCAAGAATAATTCTATCTGCTGTTTCCATCTTACCTTCCTCACAAAAAAAAGTCAGACCTCCTTAAGAACAGTAGAAAAGCCGAGAGCCTTCTGTCCAAAAATTTTAGAATGCGCCTCGCCCATCACCTTAGCCTCACCATTAAGCCACTCTCTGAGGTCGGAAAGCGACTCGGCCTTGAGCTGAACTGAGTAGGTAGGTCCCTGTTCCTCGGCCACCATCACCTTATATAGCTTTGGCTCGTGCATGAGTTTGCTGCCCACTGCGACCACAAAAAATTCCTCGCGAATCCACTGAATCCACTGTTGCAGACAAGACGGTTCGACAGTGTATGTAGTGTTAAGAATAAACATAGACTAAAAATTATATTTTGAAGATATGCCCTGCTCACGATGACAGACGATGACCTTAACACCGAACTTGTCGGCTATATGCTGAGCAAGATGCTGGGCAGAGTAAACAGAACGATGCTGTCCGCCAGTGCATCCGCATGAGAACATAAGGCTAGAAAAGCCACGTTCGACGTAACGAGCAACATGAGCATCGGCCAAAGCATAAATATGACTTAAGAACTCGAGAATTTCGCCGTCATCCTCAAGAAAATCAATAACAGGCTGATCAAGACCAGTTAGCGGTTTATATTGGTCATACTTTCCAGGATTGTGCACACCGCGGCAGTCGAACACATAGCCCCCGCCGTTGCCACTGTCGTCGGCAGGAATACCTTTTTTGTATGAGAAGCTGAAAACCTTGACCGTCAGTCCAGACTTGAACTCGCCCATATTGCATACACGAGTCAGCAAAGAGCCAAGATAAGGATAATTGTCGAAGGCCCCCGACGAGAGCAGCGACCTGACATTTTTAAGAGCAAAAGGAATGCTGTCTACAAAATGCTGTTTACGTTCAAACAGGCCTCTGTATCCGTAGGCACCCAACACCTGAAGAGTGCGGAAAAGCAGAATAACATTAAGCTGGAGATTAAAATCGTCGCGGGTGATTTTGACATATTTCTGAACAGCATTGAAATAAGAATCGACCAAAAGATTTTTTATTTCGTCGGGGAAATTAGCCTTTGCCTGCCAAACGAACGAAGCTAGGTCGTAGAGGAAAGGTCCACGTCGTCCTCCCTGAAAATCAATCATGTATGGACTGCCGCCGCAAACCATAATATTACGGCTTTGGAAATCACGATACATAAAATTAGAGAAAGACTGACACAGGACACCATCGGCCAGTTTTTCAAAATCATCCTCCAGTTCTGGTTCGGAGAAATCAATACGCAGCAACTTGATGAAATTATATTTGAAATAATTCAGATCCCAGAACACACATCTGCGGTCCATCTGAGCCACAGGGAAACAGAAGCCGAAATCGATATTCTTAACTGCCGCGAATTGGAAATCGGCCAAAAGCGATACAGTTTTGCACAGAAGATTTTTCAAATCGTCAGAATATCCAGAAGAGTTTGCCTGCTGCACCAAATCAAAAAGAGCTATGCTGCCAAGATCCTGCTGAATATAAGCCATAGAATCATCAGAAACGGCATAGACCTGCGGCACCGGCAAACCAGCAGAAACAAAAGCCGAGTCGAGATGAACAAAAGCCCTGTTTTCGCGTGCGTTTTCGCCAATCACCCCGATGCAAGAACCATCGGCATCATTGCGAACAAGTCTGTAATACTTACGGTTAGAACCCTCGCCTTTTATTTTGGAAGCAGTCCACGAAGAATCACAACCAAAATAAGACTGACACAGACCAACCAGAATATTTATATCGTTATCCATAAATCAACAAAATTCGAAAAGTAACATTGAAACCAAAAGTCCGTAGTAGGTGCCGATGGCGTATCCGATAAGACCGACAGCGATGCCAGGTCCAACGATTGCTTTATTCTTAACCACACCAGCAACAACCGGGACGAAAGGCGGACTGCAAATCAAAGAAATTGAAGTTGCCAGTGTGGTGTCTCCATCGATTCTGAGAACAAAACTCAGCAACACATGAAAAGCGAAAGTGCAGAAAGTGGCGAGAAAAGTGAACCAAAGCAGGTTGTAGTTAATATTATCAGCCATGCCACTGTTCACCCTTGAAGCGATTGCCAGTCCGAAGACAAGAATCAAGTAAGAGCCAGCCTCGAAACTGCGGTGAATGCCCCTTATGCGCGAGTTAAGCGAGGCGAGAATAGAAAGCACAGAAATGCTCAATATAAACACTGCCTGGAAGTTGACCGGAACTCCTACCGACTCGAGCAAAGAGACGAGCTGTGTCAGTCCGAAACCGACAGCAACAATAAACAAAGCAACACCAAGAGCAGCAGCCAAATGCGAAATATTATCCTTGCGGAACAGGCCGTAGAACAACTCTTTGTCGTGTCCCTCATAGGAGCCATCAGCCCCACCTGAGCGTTCACCCTTAAAAGCTGGCAAGACAAGATGTACAATATATTTTGACACAGCAATTATGAACACGATGTAAATGGCAGAAGCAGCAATGGAGTAGGCACTGATTTGCAAGAAAACGGAGTCGTCGACATTAAGAGCATACATGACCGAAGCCAGATTTGCGTTGCCGCCAGAATACAAACCAGCCAGCATGCCACCGGCCTGAGCAAACACATCTTTTGAGCCATCGGCAAAGACCCCAAAAGCAAGAGCAATGGCCATGGCACCACCGAGCAAAGCGCACAAAGTGGATTTGACAAAAGCCGGAGCAAGATGTCGCCAAGACTTAATGTCAGAAGAAAGAAGCATCAGAGGAATTGCGACCGGAATAGCTGCATTAGCCACACCGGTAAGAACATCTGAGCTGCCACTTGGCAGAAGACCAGCAACACCGACCACACACCCCACAGCATAAGATAAGAATATGCTGCCAAATTTATCCAAGATAGGGAAATAGTGAATAGCAAGCAAGATGAGCAAAGGCGTCATCAAGCAATAGGTCCAAACTATAAAAGAGGTCAACATGAGATAATGTTAAATCAAAAGTCATTGCAAAGATACAACAAAAGGCGCAAACTGCGAAAAGCACAAAAAAAGTGTGCACCGGCAAACCCGGTGCACACCCTTCATCATAAAAACATATCATTCAGGAACAAGCTGGTAACCGTTCCCAGAACAAAAGCCAAAAAGGAATCAACGTCCGCCACCAAGAGCCTGATACAGGCTCAGGATGCCCTGAATCTCTTCAACCTTATTAGAGATTTGAGTCATCTGAGCAGACAGAAGGCTCTGCTTGGCAGTCAACACATCCAAGTAGGTGGTAGTGCCGTGGCGCATAAGCAGTTCTGTGCTTTCGGCAGCGCGCTGCAAAGCCTCGACCTGCTTGTCGTAGTAGTCAGATTTTTGCTTAGCAGTTCTGTAGGCAGTAAGAGCATTATTAACCTCGGTTCCAGCCTCGATAAGAGTCTGCTGGAAATTCAGTCGAGCTTGTTCCTGCTGAGCCTTCTTGATTTTGTAGTTACCAGAGATCTGTCCGTGAGCGAACAAAGGCTGAGTAAGAGAAGCCACAGCGGCAGCAATAAACTTGGCTGGGTCAAGAATTAGAGAACCAGCAGCATTGGTGTAGCCGATAGAGCCATTGATTGTAAGCGAAGGGAAGAAATTGCCACGAGCCTCGTTTGTTGCATAGAAAGACTGTTCGAGCGACAATTCAGCCAAGCGGACATCAGGACGATTCTGCAGCATCTTGACAGGCACACCAGTTGAGAACTGCTCAGTGAGCTTCTGCTGGTCGAGAGTTCCACGTTCGATGGAATGAGGGTACTCGCCCATCAAATTGCACAGAGAATTTTCGACACTAAGAATAGAAGACTTGACATCAATCACGCTAGCGCCGACACTATAGTAGACGGCCTCCATCTGAGCAACTGCAGCCTCGTTTGACATGCCGGCCGACTTCATAGAGCGAATGACCTCGACACTGTTCTTCCAGCTTTCCTCAGTCTCCTGAAGAAGATTGAGCTGCTTGTCGAGCATCATCAGAGTATAATACATATTGATAGTAGCGCAAACGAGCTGAGTTTTAACAGCCTGTTCGGCCTCCTGAGTCTGGGCATAAGCAGCTTTGGCCTGACGCTTCTGATTAGTCAGTTTGCCGAAAGTTTCGATTTCCCAGCTTGCAGTGACAGGGATCTCGAAAGTCTTAGACAAATCATACTTATCATCAAGAATCTTGCTGAGAGTTCCGGAAGGAGTGAAATAGAAAGCCGGAGCGTAGGCAAGCTTCTTCATTTTGAGAGCAGCCTCAGCCTGTTCAACATTCAAATGAGCCTGCATCATGTCGTTGCTCTGGGCAAGTACCTTGTCTACAAGAGCCTGCAGTTTTGAATCGGTAAAGACAGTCTTCCAGTCTTGCTGTCCGAACGAATTAGTGTCGGCCACGAAAGCAGAAGAAATGCCTGTGGTGTCGAGCGAGCCGAAAAGATTATCATCGACCGACGACTGAGGTTCATATTTTGAGTAAAGGCCGCAGCTTGAGAGCAAAGCTGAAGACAAGACAGCAGCCAGAAAGAAACGTGAATTCATCATTAATCCTTGTCTTTATTATCCAAATAATCCTTTTTTTCGGCAGCAGCCTGCTCAATCTCTTCCTGAATTTGCCAGTCATAAGTTTTCTCGGACTGGTTAGGCGAGAATTTCTCCTGAATCCACTGGAAAATTATGAAGAAACAAGGGACAACGAAGAGCAGAGCAAGAGTACCGATAAGCATACCGCCGACGGCACCAGCACCAAGAGAGCGGTTACCATTAGCACCGACACCATGAGCAACAACCAAAGGGAACAAACCAAAGATCATGGTCAGCGCAGTCATCAAGATAGGACGCAGACGATCCTTGGCAGCCATAAGAGCGGCCGAAGTGATGCTCATGCCAGAACGACGACGCTCGGAAGCATATTCAGTCAGCAGGATGGCTGTCTTGGAAAGCAGACCAATCAGCATAATAAGTCCGGTCTGCAAATAGATATTGTTCTCGAGTCCCATAAATTTGGTGAACAAGAAAGAGCCCATCAAGCCAAACGGAACCGAAAGAATGACGGCAAGAGGAATAAGGTAGCTCTCGTAGAGGGCGCAGAGGATAAGATAAATCATCAAGATACAGATGCCGAAGATGACGGCAGTCTGGCCGCTCTGTTCATTCTCCTCACGCGAGATACCGCTGAAGTCATATCCGTATCCCTTAGGCAAAGAGACAGAAGCCTGTTCCTTGATAGCATTAAGAGCCTCACCAGTACTGAAGCCCTCATTAGGCATCACGCTGACCGCAATAGAGTTGTACATATTGAAACGAGTGAGCGACTCGGCACCATAGACACGCTTAAGAGTTACGAACTGACTGAGAGGAGCCATCTGACCGTTGTTCATACGAACGAAACAGTTGTTGAGCGAAGCCTCGGTTTCGCGCTGAGAAGGCTCGGCCTGCAGCATGACCTTATACACCTTTGAGAAACGGTTGATATTAGAAACATAAGAAGTTCCGTAATATCCGCCAAGAGTGCTGAGCACGGTGGCAGGAGATACGCCTGCACGCTTGCACTGAGCAGGGTCGACCGAAACCATCAACTGCGGATAGTTAAGAGCGAAAGTAGTGTAGGACATCATAATTTCAGGACGCTGGTTCAGTGCGCCTACATACTGCATAGAGTAGTTATAGAAATCCTCGTAAGAGCCACCATTGATATCCTGAAGGTTAAGGTTGATTGAGTTACCTGTGCCATAACCAGGAATCATACCAGGAGCCATTGCGAAAATCTGAGCGTCCTTGATGTCGGCAGTGAGAGCATAAATCTGTCCGATTACAGCCTGCACAGCCTCATTATCCTCAGTACGCTCGTCCCAGTGCTGCAGACGAACAATAAACATACCGGTTGAAGAGCTCTGGCCACTGATAAGTCCGTAACCAGAAGTTTCCATAATATGCTTAACCTTAGGAAGATTCTGCAGACGGTGTCTGACCTCTTCCATAATCTTGCAAGTAGTGCTAAGAGAACTGCCGGCAGGAGTTGACACATTGACAAGGACAACACCCTGGTCCTCATCAGGCACAAGACCAGTCTTAGTGGTGTTCATCAAGTAAGCAAGACCGCCGACGGCAGCCACGAACAAGACGCCAACAACCCACTTACGCTTGATGAAGAAAAGCAATCCCTTCTTATACTTGCCGACAAGTGCAGTAAAAGCGGAGTTAAACGCAGAACGGAAACGAGCCGAGAAATTATCCTTTTGATTGCCATCCTCATCAGTATAAGGACGAAGAAGCAAAGCGCAAAGAGCCGGGCTAAGAGTCAACGCATTAAGAGCCGAGATACCCACAGCCACTGCCATTGTTATACCGAACTGAGTGTAGAACACACCGCTGGTGCCACCCATGAAAGAAACCGGAATGAACACAGCCATGAACACAAGAGAAGAAGTGATGACCGCATTGCTGATGCCCTTCATGGCATCGTTGGTGGCCATGTAGGAAGAGCGGTATCCGGCATCGAACTTGGCCTGCACCGCCTCGACCACGACAATGGAGTCGTCGACCACAGTACCGATGACAAGCACAAGAGCGAACAAAGTAATCAAGTTCAAGCTGAAGCCTGCAACTGCCATGAAAGCAAAAGTACCGACAAGAGAAACAATGATACCAACCAACGGAATCAAAGTGGAGCGCAAATCCTGAAGGAATACGAACACAACAATGATGACGAGAATGATGGCCTCGATAAGGGTTTTAACGACCTCGTGTATTGAAGCGAAAAGGAAGTCGTCGGTACTCATAATCTGAGTGAGTTCGACACCCTTAGGAAGAGATTTAGCAGCCTCGGCAAGTTTTTTGTTGATCTCGGCGTTGACAGCAGTTGCGTTAGAACCAGCAGTCTGGAACACCAAGCAAGAGATACCAGGATGACCGTCGCAATGACCAACATAAGCATAGCTATCCATGCCCAATTCGATGTCAGCAATATCCTTCAGTTTAAGCACCTGTCCATCGGCAGTGCTTGAGATTACAATCTCGCCAAACTCCTCAGGAGTCTGCAGACGTCCCTTATACTTCATTGTGTACTGGAAGCTCTGGTTTGAGTTTTCGCCGATAGTACCAGTAGCAGCCTCGATGTTCTGCTCGGCCAGCACACCAGTAACATCAGAAGGAATAAGGTGGTGCTGTGCCATTACGTCTGGCTTGAGCCAAACACGCATTGAATATTCAGCACCGAGAACAACCAACTGGCCAACACCCTGAATACGCAGAAGTTCAGGCTTAAGAGTAATGTTAATATAGTTGGAAAGGAAGTTCTCGTCGTAGGAATCATCAGGGCTGTAGAGTGTGAACACCTGCAGCATTGAAGTCTGACGCTTAATGGTTGAGACACCGACGGCAGTAACCTCAGAAGGGAGCGAACCAGTTGCGGTGGCAACCTTGTTTTGCACGTTGACGGCAGCCATATCAGGGTCGGTGCCCTGTTTGAAGTAAACCATGATAGAGACGTCACCCGAATTGGAAGCGGTTGAAGTCATATAAGTCATGTTTTCAACACCATTGATAGCCTCCTCGAGAGGAGCGATAACCGATTTTTGAACAGTTTCGGCATTTGCGCCATAATAGTTGGTCATGACCATAACAGTAGGCGGAGCGATGTCAGGATACTGTTCGACAGGCAAAGTTTTAAGTCCGATAAGACCCAGGATAACGATGGTGATAGAAATCACCGACGAAAGAACCGGGCGGTCGATAAAAGTTCTAAGATTCATAAATCAAAACCTCCAATTAAAATCATTTAGAAGCAGCTACAGAATCGGCAGCCACCTTTTGAGAATCGGCAACAGCAGGCTGAACTTCAGTGCCCTTAGGCTTGATTGGAGTGCCCTCGCGCAGAGTTCCGACGCCCTCGGCCACAATAACATCGCCCACCGAAAGACCAGAGTTTACAATATAGCTGAGACCATCGTCGGTACCAGTCACATTAACCTGAGCGGAAGAAGCCACCCCGCCGACATACTTATAAACATACTTCTTGTCCTGTATTTCGAAAGTGCAATTCTGCGGAATAACAATCACGTCCTTGTGGTTAGCAGGAATGATGACGTTGCCCGAGCCACCGCTGCAAAGAAGTCCGGCCTTGTTAGGGAACACAGCACGGAAACTAGCGGCACCAGTATTAGCATCGATAACACCAGAAATTGTTTCAAGCTTACCATTTTCGGCATAAACAGAGCCATCGCTGAGCTGCAACTTAAGAGCAGGCATCTGTGCGATAGCCTTCTCCTTTGAGCCGTAAAGGCGTACGATTTCGAGCATCTGTTTCTCTGTCATAGAGAAGTAGACATACATCTGAGAGTTGTCGCTGACAGTTGTCAGCGGAGTAGGCATTGAAGGAGAGACGAGGGCACCCACACGGAAAGGCAGAGTGCCTACAACTCCATCGACAGGGCTCTTAACCTCTGTATAAGACAAGCTGTTGCGTGCGTTTACCTCCTGAGCCTCGGCCTGAGCGAGATTAGCCTTGGCGGTAAGCAGCTGGTTGTTAGCCTGCTGAAGATCAAAATCAGATATAACATTTTTCTCGCGCAATTCCTTCTTGCTGTCGTAGGTGAGCTGAGCGGTTGCCACAGTGGCCTTTGCTGCATTGACATTGGCAACGGCAGTAGAAAGAGCGGCCTTGAAAGGAACCTGGTCGATAATGAACAGGACCTGCCCCTTGTGAACACGCTGACCCTCCTTGACACAAAGTTGAGTAAGGTTGCCCGAAACCTGAGGCATAACATCAACATCCTGCTTACCCTTGATTGAAGCAGAATACTTGTCATTTGTTTGGCAATCAGACTTGGCAATGGTAATCATGTTGCAAACGACGTCAGACTGCTGCATCATAGCAGCCTGCTGCTGTTGCTGTTCGCCACCACAAGAAGTGGCCACTACGGAAGTTGCACCTAAGGCCAAAACGGCCAAAGCAACCCTAATGACTTTTTTCTTTTTCATAATATATTTGTGATATTCAATAATTTTAGAAACTAAAAAGGGGTTCCAAGTAAATCAACTAGACTTACGTGGAACCCACTACATGAAGCTTTACGGCTACAAAATTAGCAAAATATTATATTAAACAACACTATTTTTCGGCAAAAAAAAGTGGTCAAAATAAGAACAAAGTAGCATGAATTGCACAAACAAAGAATAAGCAAAAGAAGAGAATTAAAGAAACAAAAAAAGCAACACCAAAGGACAATTAAGCAGAAAAATGCAAGAAAAATGCGTTCAATAGTGACAATCATTCGATTGTAATATTATTTTTGCAACAATATCGTAATGAAGAAAAGCCAACAGCAAGAATAAAAGAATAAGTAATGATAAAGAAATTTGACTTTTTGATAATAGGCTCTGGCGTGGCAGGAATGAGCTACGCGCTGAAAGTGGCAAGAGCCAACAAAGGCACAATTGCCATAGTGTGCAAATCGAGCATGGAAGAGTCGAACACTTCGAAAGCACAGGGCGGAGTGTCGTCGGTGACAAACATGGAAGTGGACGATTTTGACAAACACATTGCCGACACAATAGTTGCCGGAGACTTTATCAGCGACCGCGCAGCAGTGGAGCAGGTTGTAAGAAACGCACCAAGCCAGATAAAAGAACTTGTTGAATGGGGAGTAAACTTTGACAAGAACGAAAAAGGCGAGTTTGACCTTCACAGAGAAGGCGGACACTCTGAGTTCAGAATACTTCACCACGCCGATGACACCGGAGCAGAGATTCAGCGCGGACTGATGGAAGCAGTGCGCAACAATCCAAAGATAACAATACTTGAGAACCACTTTGCTGTTGAGGTGATAACCCAGCACCATCTTGGAGTTGAGGTGACACGCCGCACACCTGATATCGAGTGCTATGGAGCATACATACTTGACTGCGCGACCGGCAAGATAGACACATACTTGTCAAAAGTGACACTTATAGCCACCGGAGGAACAGGCTCGGTATATGCAACCACAACAAATCCGAACGTGGCAACCGGCGACGGAATAGCAATGGTTTACAGAGCAAAAGGAACAGTGAAGGACATGGAATTTGTGCAGTTCCACCCTACTGCCCTTTACAATCCAGCAGAAACCCATCCAGCATATCTGATAACAGAGGCAATGCGCGGATTTGGCGGAATATTGAGACTGCCAAGCGGGGAAACGTTCATGGAGAAGTATGACAAACGTCTGAGTCTGGCTCCAAGAGACATTGTGGCAAGAGCAATAGACAAAGAAATGAAGATACACGGTCTTGACCATGTATGTCTTGACGTGACCCACAAGCCAGCCGAAGAAATCAAGCATCATTTTCCAAACATTTATGCAAAGTGCCTGAGCATAGGAATAGACATAACCAAAGACTACATACCAGTGACACCTTGCGCCCACTACATGTGCGGAGGAATAAAAGTTGACCTGAACGCATGCAGCAGCATAAAGAGATTGTATGCTGTTGGCGAATGCTCGTGCACCGGACTGCACGGCGGCAACAGACTGGCATCGAACTCACTTATTGAGGCTGTTGTATATGCAGACTCGGCAGCAAAACACAGTTTGAGTGTTGTTGACCAGTATACATTCAACGATGCTGTGCCAGAATGGAATGACGAGGGCACACTGACAAACGAGGAGAACGTGTTGATTGCACAAGCTGTCAAGGAAGTTGGCCAGGTTATGAGTTCATATGTAGGTATAGTTAGAAGTGACTTGAGACTGAAGCGCGCATGGGACAGACTTGACCTGCTGTATGAAGAGACAGAAAAACTGTTCAAGCGTGTGAAAGCGACAAAGAGCATCTGCGAGTTGAGAAACATGATAAACGTGGGCTACCTTATCACCCGCCAAGCAATAGACAGAAAGGAGAGCCGCGGACTGCACTTCACTATAGACTATCCTGAGAAGGACGAGAAGAACAATCTGTATGATGTGACAAAATATAAAGTCGATGAATTCTGATAGATAAGACATAAAACAAAGCAGTCCCGGACGAGCAACTCGTCCGGGACTGCTTTGTTTATGCCACATATAAATATCTTTAACTCATGATATAGTCAACCTATGCTCAGAAACAGAAACCGACATTGAGCGAGACCATGCCACGGTTGCGAGAAGTGAAATCGCCAAACTCGACCGGCATGTCATACCACTCGAGAGACTTGTTGTAGCTGACACTGTAGAACATAAATTTATATTCCAGCCACAGTTCAAGGCCAAGACCGCAAACAAAGCTGCTCTCGTCTGACCCGCAACTGTAGGAATCGGATAGTCCGTCATAATCAATATCGCAGGTTCCGCCGACAGAGGCGCCGATGTGCACATTAGGTCCAAACCCGACATAACAGTCGCCGACCTCGCCAAGCAAACCGACTGTGAAAGGAACAACAAATCTGTGTTGAGTAGCCTTAACCTCACCATTATCGAATTCGACACGATAGGAACCGTAGGAATATCTGAACCCGACCGACTTATAGAAAGAGAAACTGCGGTCATAATAATGATCAATCCTAAGTCCAAGATCGAAAGCCGGACGAATCTTTGGCACTGGGTCTACAATTCCCTTCTCATCGCGAAAACCGATTTTAGAAAAATTGATACCAGTGTAGAGTTTATACCTATACCAATTGTCGGCATGCGAAGCAATCGGAGGCTGTGCTACCGGCTGAGCAGCCACCACCCTAACAGGATGCGCATAGACTGTGTGCTGAGAAAAAGCAGACTGCGAGACTGCCAGAGAAAGAAAAGTAGCAGCCGAGAACAATATTTTAGAAAATCCATTCATAATTCATCACAATAAAAAAAATACAAACATTCTTGTGCAGGCATCCCATTTAGAACTGACGTTCTGAAGTATAAATTTTACATCAGTGCGCTTTAAACTTGTTTTATGCGGACTTCTTGTTGTTCGTTAGTCAGTCACTGTGTTTGATTGCATCCCAAATTCCGCACAACAATCAACTCCAAGAAAAACAAAAATCCATAAAATCAACCTGGTAGGAGTTGTCTATAACAAGAGAGTAAAGACAAACACCACCTGGTTATATCATCACAAGCAAAATTATTCAAAAAAAGTGCCAAAAAGAAAAACTTAAGGAAAAGAGGAGACGGTATTTGCTGATAGGCAATTCATATCAACCTAAAATTGAAAGAGGATAGCATTAAAAAAATGACATAACCAGGTTGACCAAAAGAAGATTGACCTGGCGCTAAAGATGTATGAAGATAAGACTTGTGCAGTTTCGGAAATTTTGAAATTGACGGGGATAAGTAAGGCGACGCTATACAGTTATGTGAAGCAAAACTAGAAATACCACCATAAAAGGTGGTAAATTTTATAAAAGTGGTAAATTTGCGTTTCAAAAAATAGAACATACCACCCAAAAAGGTGGTAAATTTATCAAAGGTGGTAAATTCATGACAAAGTTAGAAGACATATATGCAAAGTGGCAACAATTACAGCCACTATCTTCTCAGGATGAGAAGAGACTAAATCGCAAGTTTGAATTAGACTTCAACTATAACAGCAACCATATAGAAGGGAATACCTTAACCTATGGACAGACAGAAGTACTGCTTATGCTTGGAGAAGTTATAGGTTCAGCGAAAATGAAAGATCTTGAAGACATGAAGGCTCACGCCCTGTGTCTCAAGTTGATGATGCAAGAGGCAGAAACAGACAATCCGCTTACCGAGACCTTCATACGTCAGTTGCACCACACAATGTTACGCGAAGATTATACCGTATATAGACAGTTGCCTGGAGGAGATACAACCAGTTATGTGGTACATGCGGGGACATATAAGACAAGACCGAACTCTGTTATTACAAGGACAGGAGAATGCTTTGAGTATGCGTCTCCTCAAGAAACACCTGGTCTGATGTATGACCTTGTGTCATGGTATAATGAGGAGGCTGAGAAAGGAGAATTGTCACCCATACGTCTTGCGGCGCTATTCCATTATAGATATATCCGTATTCACCCATTTGAAGATGGGAATGGTCGAATAGCCCGTTTAATTGTGAATTATATCCTACATAGGAATAAATTGCCAATGCTTGTTGTATTGAGTAAAAAGAAGAATGCCTATTTGTCGGCTCTTGGTAAAGTGGATAGTACAGTTGGATTGATACCTTCTAACGGAGCCCATACCAGTATGGAAAAAGCGCTACCATTCATTAAGTATATGGAAGACCTGCACAAGACCCAGATTCTACAGGATATAGCCTTTATTAGTGCTCCTGCAGACCAGACTTGGTGGTACGATGGAGAAATAGTGAATTTCAGAAGTGCAAACTCATCGGATATACTGCGTATACTGAAGACGAATCCAAGGGCAACAATCAGTGACCTGACTGTTGCGTTGGGCATTAACAAGTCTGCAGTACAAAAACAGCTCAACACTATGCTTGAAAAAGGATACATAGTCAAGGACGGAAAACCGGCAACATGGCATGTCGTTATTTTACCAACATCATTATAGCATAAGAGAAGAAGCGGACTAGGTAGTGCGTGTCTGCGCTCTGCCGTCATGTTTTTAACATATAAGAAATTATAGAGCATTAAAACTAAACGTCTTTACTTCGCTGCCACCGTCCTCTTTAATGGAACTGTACAACGATTTCGACTTGCTATACAAGTCGCTATAGTCGCTCCAGGTGTTCGCAATGGTCGATTGCGTAGGGCCATCAGCCCATGCCGCCATCGGCACACTTACGAAAAGGAGCAGAAATATTTTAAGTTTGTGAAGCATCGTAAACTAGAGGGGTTATCTAATTTTAAAGTAAATATAAATGCACTGCACTTGAAATTTAAAATCTATAGATAGAATCAATTACAAATGTAATTGTTTCTCTCTATAATTTTAAGTTTTTCTTCAAAGGTATGGTATATTGAAGGTTGTGGCAATGACTCTAATCTCTTAACAATCTCTTGATCGGGATTTTGAGCATCCAAAAAGAATGTTTCTTTTCGCATGTAACTCTTTATCTTTCTGGGATCTCTTCCTAAAAATGACAAAGGGTAATAAATCTTCTCAATGTAATAACCTTCTATATCTGAGTACGTCGGTATGAAAATATCAGGATTACCTCTTCGCTCTTGAACATCTCTAGTGTCATTAGCAATCGGTATTTTTTTCTGTTTTAACCTTTGAATTTGGTCTTTCGATAAGTCGTCAGGATCAAGATAAAAACAATCGTGATATTTATACGACAACCTACGTGGTGGATTCTCATAATGGTCGAATAATAATCCTCCTATTTGAAGATAAACATTAAGTCTAAATAGTTCTGTAATTGAAGATAATGAAATCTCTTTTGCTATAATAGCAAAATCTTCATTAGGATTTTCAACTATTAAATTAACGTAATCATCATAATTAGTAAGCTTGTAAAAATTATCTTCAAATGGAAATCTTACATAGCAAAAACCCTTCTTAAATAGGGATTCAAACTCATCAGTCGTTAAATCCATTGATTTAAAGAAATGATCTGACTCTTTTCTGTTATCATGAAGAGCAATATGATACTTCAAATAACAATTACTACCATAGTATTCAATGCCATCATTACATTTTTCATATAATGACGTTAAACCTGGTACTAGTTCAATCTTAATCATCGTCTATTCTTAAAATCAAAGCAGCCTTTATCACATATATAATGGTCCGTTATAATACTGCCTATTTTTCGAACCAGTGCTTAAGTTAATGGTGACCTCTATAAATTCTTTTTTTTTCGATTGTTTAGACTGTTGAGGCCACTTTTTAACAGCCTATCCAATCTATATTTTGCAAAAATAGGTTAACTCATCCTATTTACCCCCCCGATTTTATATTATACAACATATAATTAGATATTTTCTTGACATATTTACGCAGCA